>Ga0209834_10000804_pt1 | contig 18442 bp, 17 predicted proteins | sample Mar14236cmmetaG_FD_184134 | JGI IMG/M metagenome (GOLD analysis project Ga0209834, IMG submission 184134) | Marine hydrothermal vent microbial communities from Guaymas Basin, Gulf of California to study Microbial Dark Matter (Phase II) - Marker... ...
AACCCCGCGCGGAGGGTCTATTCCAAGCCTCTGGAACGCTTTGGGATATTTCATCGGCCATTCGACTGCTTCGCGGAGTTCTTCCTTTACATCCTCGAGCCCGCCGATGTCGTCCCAGCGGACGTTCGGAACTTCGAGGAGCACTTCTCTGAGCGCCGACGGCTCAACCATCTTCAATGCCTCGTAGAAGTCGGCCTTTCTAACGCGAAGCTCCTGGAGAACCTCAGGGGGAATCCTCTCCTGCTCGGGACTTATCTTGCCCTCGTTGATAAGCCTCCTGAGGACGACCATTGCCGCTTCTCTCGCGAGGGCCGCGAGGTCAGCTCCAACGAAGCCGTGCGTCTTCTCCGCTATCTCCTCCAGCATTCTGTCTATCAGTCTGCTCCTAACTTCCGGATAGATCTCGCTCTCGCTCTTAAGAATCTCCCGGATCTCTTCGTCGCTCTTTGCGGCCTCGACTCTCTCGATGAGCCTCTCAAGCTTTGCCCCCTCAAACGTCTCTCTCTTCATGAGTTCCTTGAGAACCTTGAGAACGGTGACCCTGTCGTACTCCGGTTCGAGGGGCATTCCTCTGGTGTGTATCTGGAGTATTTCCTTCCTGCCCTGCTTGTCCGGCACACCGACCTCAATCTCCCTGTCAAACCTGCCAGGTCTCCTCAGGGCGGGGTCGAGGGCATCTGGCCTGTTGGTGGCGGCGATGACTATGACCTTCCCGCGCCCCTTGAGGCCGTCCATAAGGGTGAGCAGCTGGCTGACAACGCGCTTTTCGACTTCCCCAACAACTTCTTCCCTCTTCGGGGCAATGGCGTCAATCTCATCGATGAATATTATGCTAGGCGCGTTCTCCTCAGCCTCCTTGAATATCTCCCTTAAGCGCTCCTCACTCTCACCGTAGAACTTGCTCATTATCTCCGGCCCGTTGATGGCTATGAAGTGGGCATTCGCCTCGTTTGCAACGGCCTTGGCGAGGAGGGTCTTACCCGTTCCCGGCGGGCCATAGAGGAGCACTCCCTTAGGCGGTTCAATTCCAAGGCGCTCAAAGAGCTCCGGGTGCTTGAGCGGGAGCTCTACCATCTCACGTATCTTCTGAATAGCCTCGCTGAGACCGCCGATGTCCTCGTAGGTGACCTCGGGAATGGCCTCCTCACGTACCTCCACCGCCTGCGGGAGAACCTCCACTTCGGTGTTGTAGGTGATCTGGACTATGCCCCTCGGGACGGTGTTCACCACGACGAACTTGAGCTCTCCGAATCCGAGTGGCATGGCCTCAAAGAGGTTCCTGAACAGCTCGTCAAAGGGCGAGCCGCCGTAGTAGGTCTCCCCCCTGCCGCTGGCGACCACGAGGTCTCCCTTCACCACGGGTCTTCCCAGAAGGTTCTGCTTCACAATATCCCCGGGTATCTGGATAAAGACGCCCTTCTGGGCCGGAGCCAGGACGACCTTCTTGGCCTCCTGCACCTCCGCCTTGGAGATGGTGACGTAGTCCCCTATGCTCACCCCGGCGTTCCTCCTGATGTACCCGTCCATTCTGGCGATGTCCAGGCCCCTGTCGTCGGGGTGGGGGTTGGCCACTATTGCGGCCGTGGTTCTCTCCCCGGTCAGTTCAACTATATCTCCGGGCTCGACACCAAGCTGCTTCTGGTACTTCCTGTCGAACCTGACTATTCCCCTTCCGACGTCTCTCTTAAGGGCCTCCGCAACGCGGAGCTTTATCTTCTCATGCCTTTCCTCATCCCTACCAAAAATCATCTTGACCGCCTCCTCTTCTTTTGCCTGTCTATCGCCTCATCCAGCGTCAGGTTGCCCAGGGCCACCTCGCGGGCGAGCTTAGAGGATATCGTGATGTTTCCGCTCAGCTCGCGGCTCCGTCTCTTTATGTCCTCAATCTCACGCTTGGTGGGTTCCTTCACTTCGATGAGTTCCCCTATCGGCACTTCCCTGCCCTCGCGCAGGCCTATGTTTATGGCCGCCACGATGTCCTGAACCTGCGAGACGTCTATCCCACCGACCTTGGGGGTCGTTCTTGACTCGTTCACGACGATGATTGGATAATCGTATCCTAACAGGTTGGCGAGGGCCTTCAGCATGAGAACCCTCTGCCTTTTGGCCCCGTGTCCTATCTTGATTTTAGCGGACGGATACTTCTCCAGCAGGTCAAGGATTATTTCAACGTCCCTCGGGCTCTTCAGGTGGTGGACCTCTATCACGCGGTTATCGGCTACGACGCTCAGGCCGGGCCTTTCACCGGGGTCTATGGCTATGTAAATCCTTTTAAACCTCTCCCTCCCCTCGAGCTTGGCGAGGAGCTCGTCTATAAAGTTCTCGTTTCTCACGATGATTTTGACGGGAAAATCTATTTTATCATAGTCCCCCTCACTCGTCAGGACGACTTCGACATCGAAGGGTATTCTGTCCCCTACGCGGATGCTGTGGAAGGGTATATGATATTCCTTCAGCACCTTTGTCGCCAGATAGTAAACGCGGGCGTCGCTCGTTACGATGGCTACTCTCATGATTTTCACTTCGTTGCATCAATTAAAAACCTTTCTAGAAGGCTGGATCACAGAATCTGGCTACGAAAGGCTTTAAATTGGTGGAAAAAAGTTTATAAGCCATTATCGCCAGGTAGAAAGGGGGATCGGGATGCAGCCTCCTAAGAAAAAGAAGAAGATCGAGGAGTTCGAAGAGGAAGAGCTTTTCGAGGAAGAAGCGGAGTGGGAGCTTGAGGAGGACGAGTTCGACGAGGACTGGGAGGAGTGGGAGGAAGAAGACTGGGAAGAGGAGGACGAGTGGTAAACACTTCCGCTTACGCAACCCATTTATACGTCGATACTTTTCTTTTCCCTTGGTGGTAGAATGGCGTTCCTGAAGGTCGTCCCGCTTGAGAAAGCCCTGGAAGTTATTGACTCGTTTCCTCTTGAGCAGGAAGTCGAGAGAGTCCCACTGGACGGGGCCCTTGGCAGGGTTTTGGCCGAGGACATAACATCACCGATAGACGTCCCGCCCTTTGACCGCGCCACTGTTGACGGCTACGCAGTAAGGGCCAAAGACACGTTCATGGCGAGCGAAAGCGAGCCGGTCAGGCTGAAAGTAATCGGTGAGATAAACGCCGGAGACACTCCAACCGTGGAGCTCAAGCCCGGTGAGAGCGTTTACATATCCACGGGCGCACCGCTGCCGAAGGGTGCGGACGCCGTCATACAGTTCGAGGACGTGGAGAGGGAAGGAGACGATGTGGTCATCTACAAGCCTGCCTACCCCGGTCTCGGCGTCATGAAGGCCGGGACTGACATCCCCCGAGGAAAGACCCTTCTCAAACGCGGAACGAGGCTGACTTTCAAGGACACGGCACTCCTCTCGGCTATAGGAGTTGCTGAGGTTCCGGTCTTCAGGAAGCCTCGGGTGGCGGTTATAAGCACCGGCAATGAGGTGGTTCTCCCGGGGAGTGAGCTGAGATACGGTCAGATATACGATATCAACGGCCGCGCAATAGTCGACGCGGTCAGGGAGCTCGGCGGCGAGGCTATCTTTCTCGGCATAGCCAGGGACGACCGCGAGAGCCTCAAGGCACTCATCGAGAATGGCGTTGAGTGTTGCGACGTGGTGATCCTCAGCGGTGGCGCAAGCGGAGGGATAAGGGATTTGACCAGTTCGATAATAGAAGAACTCGGCGAGGTGAAGATCCACGGCATAGCTATACAGCCAGGAAAGCCGACGATAATCGGCCTGATTAACGGAAAGCCCGTCTTTGGCCTGCCGGGATACCCGACCAGCTGTCTCACCAACTTTACCCTGCTCGTTGCACCGCTCCTGAGAAGGCTCCTCGGAAGGGAGGACGAGGTTAGAAAGGTCAGAAAGGTTCTCGCCCACAAGGTCTTCTCCGTTAAGGGCAGGAGGCAGTTCCTTCCCGTTAAGGTGGAGGGCGAAAAAGCGGTTCCCATACTCAAGGGAAGCGGAGCGGTAACGAGCTTCGTGGATGCCGACGGCTTCATCGAGGTTCCTGAGAACGTTGAGATACTGGAAGCGGGGGAAGAAGTGGAAGTGACATTCTTCGGCTGAGTTCGTCGTCCTTCCAAATCCCCTATCAAAACCTTTTTTAAACTCCTTCACCTTTCTTTCCTCAGGTGGAAAACGATGCTGGACATAAAGCTCATTCGTGAAAACCCCGATATCGTCAAAGGGGACCTCATAAAGCGCGGAGAGATAGAGAAGCTCAAGTGGATAGACGAGATTCTGGAGCTCGATGCCAGGTGGCGTGAGAACCTGAGGAAAATCAACCAGCTCAGGAAGGAGCGCAACCAGCTGGCTGTTCAGATAGGCAAGCGCAAGAAGGCCGGCGAGCCGATAGACGACCTCCTGGCGAAGAGCAACGAGATAGTGAAGCAGATCGAGGAGCTCGAGAGGGAAGTTGAGGAGCTGAAAAAGAAAATCGACTACTACCTCTGGCGCCTGCCGAACATCACCCACGAGAGCGTCCCGGTCGGCAAGGACGACAGCGAGAACGTCCCAATCAGGTTCTGGGGCAAGGCAAGGGTCTGGGAAGGTTTCCTTGAGAGCTTTAAGGAGCAGAGCCTTGGAAAGATGGAGTATGAAGTCCTCGACTGGAGGCCGAAGCTCCACGTTGACATGCTTGAGCTTTTAAGGGGAGCCGACCTTGAGAGGGCCGCGAAGGTGAGCGGTGCGCGCTTCTACTACCTCATGAACGAGCTGGCCATACTTGACCTGGCGCTGGTCCGCTTCGCCCTCGACAAGCTCATTGAGAAGGGCTTTGTCCCGGTCATTCCGCCCTACATGGTCAGGCGCTTTGTGGAGGAGGGTGTCACGAGCTTCGGTGACTTCGAGGACGTCATCTACAAGATTGAAGGTGAGGACCTCTACCTCATCCCGACGGCGGAGCACCCGCTCGCCGGAATGCACGCCAACGAGATACTGGATGGAAAAGACCTCCCGCTGCTCTACGTTGGAGTGAGCCCGTGCTTCAGGAAGGAGGCCGGAACCGCCGGAAAGGACACGAAGGGAATCTTCCGCGTCCACCAGTTCCACAAGGTTGAGCAGTTCATTTACTCGAGGCCCGAGGAGGGCTGGGAATGGCACGAGAAGCTCATAGCCAACGCGGAGGAGATATTCCAGGAGCTTGAGATACCGTACAGGGTTGTCAACATCTGTACGGGTGACCTTGGATACGTTGCCGCCAAGAAGTACGACATCGAGGCCTGGATGGCAGGCCAGGGCAAGTTCAGAGAGGTTGTCTCTGCCAGCAACTGTACCGAGTGGCAGGCGAGGAGGCTCAACATCCGCTTCCGCGACAAGACCCACGAGAAGCCCCGCTTCGTGCACACGCTCAACTCGACGGCCATAGCCACCTCAAGGGCCATCGTTGCCATACTTGAGAACCACCAGACCGAGGAGGGCGTTGTCAAGCTCCCGAAGGCCCTCTGGAAGTACACCGGCTTCAAGGAGATACTGCCTGCCCACATGAAGGAGAAGTGTTGCCAGGGCTGATGCCCTTTTCTCTCATATTCCCCCGCGCTCCCTGACCTTTTTCCTGACGTTCGGGTCGCGGTCGGCGATGATTTTCAGGGCCTCCTCGAAGCTCATCCAGTCGGGGACTTCCTCGTTGATGTAGATTCCGGTTCTCCCGATGCTGTCCCTTCTCGTCAGAACGTGGACGCGCTCGATAACGATGTCCACACTCACGCCGAGGATTTTTGCCACCTCGCTCTCTCTCCCGACGACTTCCCTCTCGATGTGGCCCTTTTCGGTTGGGATTATTAGGATGAGCTTCTTGTTCACCCCGGGGACGCGCTCCTTCGTTTTAACGCCCCATAAATCAAGCGCCCCACCCCACCGATAGAACTCGAGCTCCCTGTCGGTAGGGTCGATCAGGGGAAACGTGACGGTCGTCTCCTCGTCTATCTCAATGACACCTTTGATTAGGTGCCAGGGGGTCGCCATGACTATCTTCCTTCTGCTCACCAGCCCCTCAAGGGCGAGCTCTATGAGGTATCCCGGCACGCGGTAGGGTATGAATATGTCTATATCGCTGTCCCGCCTTACGTCTCCCCTGGCGACGCTGCCGTAGAGCTGGGGGTCGAACTGGCTCAGGCGCTCCATTATCCTCAGCGCTTTCTCCCTCTTCTCCCAGAGGTAGCGCCATCTCTTTGGCGTATAGACCACTTCCCTCTCGTCCCAGACCCTAACCACCTTTTCTCTCGGCATCGAACTAAAGCTCGACCGGAACGTTTAAAGGCCTACCGATAGCGTCTTATATTAGTCAAAAAATTTGGGATGGTGAAAGAAATGCCAGTGATGGGATTCAACATAACCAAGGTTGAGATAGAGAAGAAAGCTCCCGGTGTCCCCGGTGGTCAGATAGAGGTCAGGCTCTCCCCGAAGATCAAGGAGATGCGCCTCGGTGAGATAAGGACCCCCACCGGCAAGATGAACGGTATTGAGATACTCTTCAGGTACGAGATAGGTTACAACCCCACGATTGCGGAGGGTGCAATAGAGGGAGCCATACTATACCTCCCGCCGCAGAAGGAGAAGATAGACGAGATTCTCAACCAGTGGGAGGAAGACAAGAAAATAGACCCGATAACCTTTGCAGAGGTCGTCAACTTCATAACCAAGGAAGTCTCCCCGATACTGATGCTCCTTTCAAAGGAGATGCGCCTGCCCTACCACATTCCCCTCCCGAGGGTTGAGGTTAAGTCCTGACTTCTTTTTACTTCTCTGACTACTTACAATTCTATTTTGGGAGTTAACGATAGACTCCTTCGGCCGCGTGGATCTTCTCCAGGGTCTCAATGAGTCCCTCTCTTTTCATGGCGTTCTCCGCCAGCTCCAGGGCCTTCAGGTACTTACCTCTCCCGGCATAGTACTCTATGTTCTCGATGTCCTCCAGTACATCTTCGCGACTGTTCAGCGCGGCGAACCACTTGAGCGCGGCCAGCCTCACGCGCACTCTGAACTCTATGTTGCTCTTGCCCTCAAGGGCGCTTTTATATGTCTCCATAGCCTCGTCGAGCTTTCCTACGCCTATCAAGACCTCCGTCAACTCCAGGAGTTTTTCCGTGGCCATCTCATCGTCGCCCTCGGAGCGGTGGGCACTTATGACCTGGTAGAGCATTCTGGCGGTATTGAGGCCGATTAGTTTGGCCCTGTTGAAGTTTCTCGCCAGCAGGTACGCGTACTGGGCCCTGACGAGGAGTGTGGTGGTGTCGTCCAGATCACCGTTCGAGTACGCTATCTTGCTTGCCTTCTCGAAATTCTTGGCGGAGGTGTCCATCATCTCGATGAAATGTATACTGTAGCCGAACAGCACCCGTGTAAAGCTCGCGAGGCGGTAGAACGCTTCCGCCGCATTCTGGATATCCCCACCTTCCAGCCCGCTTTCCGCCACCTGGCCGTAGAGCGTTATCAGGGTCTCGGCTATCTTCTTGCACGCCTCGACGTTGTTGGCCAGTTTGTAATACCTGTGGGCGGATTCGTAGACCTGAATAGCCATGTCAATGTCCTCGTTGTCCCTGTATGAATTCCCCAGGTCCTCGTAGATTCTGGCGAACTCTTCGGCGTACTTCTCCAGGCTCTTGTGGTCGTTTAGTATGGCGAAAATTTCGAGGACACTGAAGCAGTACTCATCGAGGGCGTTGATATCAATCTCGAGCTTGGATATTTCGCCGTCTATAAGGTCAAGATGGAGGTAGGCGCTCTTCAGAAGAGAGGGCCGGGCCTTCTCAACAGAGTTAGTTCTCTCTAAAACAGCATAGCCGAGGTATTTATAGAGCCTGGCCGCGTCCTCAATCCTCCCTACCTCCTCATAGCCCTTCGCGGCACGCAGTATAAGTTTTAGTCCCTCTTTCACCTGGCCCCCGTTGATTTTTTTAATGGCAAGCTCTTCAAGGCTTACTGGGTCCTCCAGCCTCGCGCTACCAATCAAAGTTCTCCCCCCGCCTGATTCAAGTCCCCCATATCTGCCTGGATGTTGGTTCTTTGGATATTTAAGCATTGTCTATGCCTGAACTACCCTGTACCCTGCTGCCTTCCTTAGTCTATTCATCACGGCAAAGCCCAGGCCCCTCTCTCCTATCCCCTCCGCGATTATGATGTCAACTCCCCTCTTGTCGAGCCACCTTAATGCTTTGAACAGATTCCTGGCGACTTCCTCCTCGCTCGTTCCGAGGTGGAAGAACTCGTCTGCATCGTATTGTTCTGTGGCCATAACCCCGACCCGCAGCCCTTCTTTCCGGTACCCGTCAACGAGCTCCTCTATCTTTCTCCTGACGTTCTCCCTTTTTCCTTCGACAACTATGACCTGGGCGTTCGGGGAGTAGTGCTTGTATTTCATTCCGGGGGAGCGGGCAACATCGACGAGCTTGCCCCTTACCGCGGGATGTATCTCAACCCCTCCGATGACCTTCTCGATCTCCTCCAGCGGAAGCCCGCCGGGCCTCAGCAGGGTTGGCCTCTCCGAACTGAGGTCTATCACCGTGGACTCTACTCCGATATTGGTTTCCCCGCCGTCAATTATGCACTCTATCCTGCCGTAGAAGTCGTCTATGACGTGCTCTGCCAGGGTGGGGCTTGGTTTCCCGCTTATGTTCGCCGAGGGGGCCGCTACCGGTGTGCTGGCCCTTATAAGCGCGAGCGCTATGGGATGGGCGGGCATTCTAACCGCCACGGTGTCGAGGCCGCCTGTGGTGACGTCCGGGACGTCCTCTTTCCTCGGCAGAACCATCGTCAGGGGGCCTGGCCAGAACCTCTCCGCGAGGAGTCTCGCCTCCTTTGGTATGTCCCTCGCGACCCGGCTCAGGTCGCTGAAATCGGCTATATGGATAATAAGCGGGTTGTCCGCCGGTCTGCCCTTGGCCTTAAATATCCTCCTCACGGCTCGAGCGTTCAGGGCATCCGCACCCAGGCCGTAAACGGTTTCAGTTGGGAACGCAACAAGCTTCCCCTCCAGTATAAGCCTCGCGGCTATCTTTATACCCCTCTCGTCCACTCTGTCTCGCATATTGATTACTATCGTCATGCTCTCACCCCTCAGCCTTCACAGAGATGAGGTCGTTAAAAACGTTGTCCACTCACCGAGGAGTACACCCTCTCGACCGCCGCCGCGACGGCCTCCCACGAGTGGGGCTCCGCGACGCTCTTCGCAACGGCCCCGGCTTTCCGGTTCTTTTTCGGCTCTGTGAGGGTCTTTACTGCCTCGACGAGCTCATCGAACGTTTCGAAAGTGAGCCCGTTCTTCCCTTCCCTGATCAGTTCCGGAATCGCGCTCACCCTCCTGCCCACCGCTGGAACGCCCATGCTGTTGGCCTCTACGACGACAAGGCCAAACCCTTCCCTTCTGGAGGGCAGAACGAGGAGGGCGCTTTCAGCCAGAACCTTCCCGACGTCATGCCTGTAGCCGAGGAACCGAACGTTTTCCGGCGCTTTCGCCTCAAGGCCCTTCCTGAGCGGGCCGTCACCCACCACGAGGAATTCTCTATCCGGGAGAACCCTTGCAAGCTCTATGAAGGTCTCCGGGCTTTTGTACTCGCGGAGGGCGCCGATGAACGTGATGTATCTCCCATTTCCCGGGTCTCCTCCTCCCTCGAGTTCGCGCACCCCGTTGGGTATGACGCTCACCCGCCCTGCCCCGAGGGCCAGCGCCTTCCTCGCCAGCCAGTGGCTGACGGCTATCACCGCGTCCGCCTCCGCGAGGGTTTTCTTCACGTAGAACCTTCCAAGGGCCAGCTTTGCCGTGTGCTCTAGGTCACTTCCATGGGCCGTGACAACGAGCGGAAGGCCGGTTTTCTCCTTCGCGAGAACACCTGCGAAGCTGGTCGTTCCAATGAAGTGGGCGTGGATTAAATCGAATCCAAGCTCCCTGTGGAGCCGGACGATTTTCCTCGAGCCCAGAAACGCAAAGCTCGTCCCCCTCACCCCGTAGATGGGCGGGACCCTCACCTGGTGAACGAACTCCTTCTCAAACTCCCTCGGCTCAACCGGCCCGTAGGTTAGGACGTGGACCTCGTGGCGCTTTCGGAGCTCCCTTACGAGGCTGTCTAGGTGGTTGGCGACGCCGCCGGGGTGGGGGGGATAGTGACCTACCATTAGAACCCTCATTTTGACCGAAAAGAATGGAGAAGAGGCGTTAAAAAGACTTATGGTCTGCCCCTGCTCTGCCTTGGGCCCGGTGAATGAGGTACGCCCTGTCCCCTGGCGGTCTTTTCTGCCAGCGTCTCTTTTATCTGGGGTATAAGGTCGTTGATTACCACGGAATAGTCCCCTCTCTGAAGGGCGTCTTTCGCCTGCTGGAGCAGGCTTTCTATCTCGCTCACGTCGTAGCCCTTTGCCCTGAGGAGGTTTACCATTGCCTCAAGCTGTGAAAGCCTCCTCTGTAGCCTAACCGCCGCTGAACCCTGGTACACCGTCCTCAGCTCGGAGTAAGTTTTCGCTATCACAAAGTCTGCCTCCCCTGCTGCGCGCATGGCAAGCAGGTACGCCTTGGTGTAGTCGCCCGCGTTGTACGCACTCCATGCCTCCTCGAGCAGGGCTTTGCTGGTTTCGAGCTTCCTTCTGGCGGCGGGTATCTGCAGGCCGTCGAGCAGTTTTTCCACCCTCTCCATTTTGTTCTGGACTGCCGTGAGAACCTCAAGGGCGTCCGGGGCCCCGGGTGAGACATTCCTCTCTTCGACACCTATTCCCTCCCCGAAGCGCTTCCGGGCGAATCCCAGAACCTTTTCCTGGTTCAGGGGGAATAGAGGCCCTTTTACATCCGACGTTGTCATGTACACGACTTCCTTCACTCTGCTGAACTTTGCCAGCCCCTCGAGCGTCTCGTTAACTTTCCCCTCGTCAGTCAAGAGGATTAGTTTTCCACGTGCCTCCGATGACCGGAGTTTAGCCATCCTGGCGTACTCCTTCAGCGCAAGTCCGTCCCTGCCGTTGGCGATTACCACAGCCTCTATGGCCTCGAAAGCCTCCGGGAACTTCTCCTTCAGTTTCTCTACCACGTCTAGATTCGTCTCGTACCTGGTCTCTCCGTACCAGCGCTCGTAAGGGATTCCAAAGTCTTCAAGGTCGGCCGTGTATTCCTCGGGGATTGCGACGGGTCCCCCGATTATTATAACCATCCCCGGCGCCTCGCTGAGGATCTCCGTGCTGACTTCAGGGCTGTACGTCCCCCAGGGGCTCACAATAACTCTGGCATCCAGCAGGGCGGCTATGCTGTACGCCAGCGCCGAGTCGGCCTCGTTGTCAGTTACGAGGATAACGATGTCAGGGTCAGAGGCAGAGGCGTAGTCGATGCTCCCCCCTGGGATGGTAGCCAGAACGAAGATGAGCCCAATGAAAATGACAGCAGGTTTTTTCAACTCCACGTTCTCTCACCAGTCTAATCTTGGAAAAGGGTTTATTTAAGCCTTTTTCACGAAACCGTTCGGCAACGTTAGCCCATCTGGCAAGAAAAAAGGTTGATGTGCCCCATTTGGGGCGGGACTATTAAAGAACGTTCAGGAACGTTTATTCCCGTTTAAAAATCTCCCTGAATACTTTCTCCGCGTATTCCCTCAGTCCCAGACCCTCGCTCTTTGCGAGTTTCTCCAGGAGCTTCTGGGAACCGCTGCCGTACTGGGCCGCCTTCTTCTCCCTCATTGCAATCTCCTCGGGCAAACCCAGCTCCAGCGCCGCTTTTCTAAGAGCTGCCTTCCTCACACCGTCAGATATCTTCGCATCAAGTGGCGTGTTGATCGCCGCGGAGACGACGGACAGGCTCAGGAAGGGGAAGCGTCCCTCCACGGAGTTCAGCATGGCTATCTTGTCGTCCCTGGCAAGGTTCCTCTCACCCAGTTCCTTGAGGTCTTCCTCCATCAACTCGGGCCTCTCCAGATACTTCGTGTAGCCGCCGAAGAGTTCGTCGGCCCCCTGGCCGCTAAGGAGAACCTTGACGCCCTCATCCCCCGCGAGCTTCGTGGCGAAGTAGAGGGGTATCCCGATTGCCATGTTCATGGGGTTTGGCTCCTCTATCGCGAAGGCGACCTTTGGAACCGCCTCCTTCACGTCCTCCAGGTCGAAGACGTACTCCCTGAGCTCCAGGCCGAGCTTATCCGCCGCCCTCCTGGCCCATTCCATGTCGGGGCTTCCCTCCATCCCCGCGGTGTAGAGGACGACGTCGGAGTACTCCGAGGCGATGAGAGCAACGAGGGAGCTGTCCAGTCCCCCGGAGAAGAGAACCCCGGTTTTCTTCCCCACCCTGTGGCGGACGGAGCATGTCAGGGTTCTGCCGATTGCCTTGACTGCTCCCTCCTGGGAGAGTGGCTTTCTCTTCAGCTCCTCCAGCCGGAAGGCTTTTCTGACCTCAACACCCTCCCGCGAGATCGTGACCAGCTCGCCGGGCGCTACGGGGATTGCCTCCTGTCCGATGGCCCACAGTACCTTTTTCTCGCTTGCGAAGAACCCCTCGGGAGAGCGATACAGTGGCCTTACACCAAGGGGGTCGCGGAAGAGGTGAATCCTTTTCCCGTCTGAAAAGGCCACAGCATAATCCCCCTCCAGCATCAGCATGGCCTTCCGGACGGCCCCGACCACATCAAGCCCGCGGTCGAGGAAGAACTCGATGAGCCTGAGGACTACCTCGCTGTCCACGTCCGTCTCGAAGGATACCCCCTTTCCCTCCAGCCACGCCCTCAGCTCGCGGTGGTTGTATATCTCACCGTTGTGGATGAGGGCCAGCTCATTGACGAAGGGCTGGGTAAAGCCCAGTGAGCCCGTCATGGCCAGCCTGCACTGTAGGAGGCCAATATTCCCGTCAGGTATTTCGTGAACCTTTGAAAAGTCGCTTGATTTCATTACTCCTTCATCAGTCCAGACACCGAAGCTGTCCTCTCCCCTGTGCTTTCCGGCGTTTATCATGACGATGAACTTCTCCCTGAGATTCGAACCGAGTCCACCCGCCACAAGGCACATGCTCTCTCACCGATGGAAGTTAGTCTTCGTTAAGAAAAGACTTCCCGCTTTCGAGGTGAGATAGTTATAGAACGCAGCCGAAAATTCTGAACATCCGTCCAAATTTGCGTCTGATGGGTGAACTACGTCAGGTCTCCGCAGGTGCAGTGGTGCTCGTAGGCCAGAGTTTCGAGTTCATCGAAGCCTTCACCGGTCACGGCCGATAGATAAAGCACCCTCGTTGGAGGGGCAAGCTCGGGCAGGGCTGAGCACATCCTGTACGCCAGGAGCCCCTGGGTGGACGGCTCAAGCTTCAGGCGGGAGGTGAGGTAATCGATGTCGTCGAGGAACCGCCTGTACCGCTCCAGGTTTTCAACGGTGTCTATCTTGCTGAGGGCCGGAACGGTAGTTGTGCCGAGCCGGAGGTCGATCATCAGGCTGAAGAAGCGCACGAAGCAGAAATCCTCGGGCTTCTTCAATATGTCCGGGCTGAAAAGGTAAACGGCCAGGGGGTTGGGCAGACCATCCATTAACTTCACTCCGAACTCGTGGAAAAGAAAAGTCTCCATCTGGCCGGGGGTGTCAATGATGATGTATTCCCTCTCTTCCGCGAGTTTTGTTATTTCAGAAACATATACGTTCACTCTCGGGAGCAGCCGGTCGTAGCTCTCCACTATCGCGCCGTTGGGCCCGTAGCCTTTCTCCATTATCTTCCATGCGGTAACGTCGTCCCTCACATCAATATCTGGGGAGTACGGGAGATCCCGGACACCTGTGTCCAGGTTGACGTAGCCCACGGAGTAACCGTTCTCTTTGAGGTAGCGCCCGAAGGCTCCGCTCAGTGTTGTTTTCCCACTTCCCGCGGTGCCGATAAAAGCTAAAATCATCCCATCACCCTTGCCTTGAGGCCGGCTATCTTGACTATCCTCTCCGCCAGCTCCATGAACGCCTGGGCACCCTTCGAGTCCGGTCTGTACTCGACGACTGGGACTCCCTCAAGCGTGGCCTCCCTTACCGCCGGATCCTCAAGAATAACTGCCAGAAGGGGGAGCTCCATGACCTCCTCCGCCGCCTCGGGCGGGATGTCATTATCGCCCCTGCCATAGCGGTTGAGCACGAAGCCCAAAACCGCAAGGCCTGCTTTCTTGAGAACAATCCCCACCTTCAGCGTGTCTGTCAGGCAGGGTATCTCTGGGTTTGTGACGAGGAGAACCTCCTCCCCGCTCATCATTGCGTTCATTGCGTCCATCTGGAGCCCTGCTGGACAGTCGATTATCACGAAATCAAAGCTATTTTTGAGGGATTTTATTATTTCGGGGAGCTTTCGGGGGTCCGCCCGGATGACGTGCTCCCAATCTATGGCGGCAGGGATAAGGTGAACGTTCTCATAGGCCGTTGAATATATGGCGTTTTCTATATCCGTCCTGCCTGCGAGGACGTCGTGGATAGTTGTATCGGCGTCGTCTATTCCCATGACTAGGCTAAGGTTTGCCATGGTTAAGTCCGCGTCAACGGCGCAGACCTTGTATCCCATCTTGCCGAGTGCTATTGAGAGGTTTGCGGTCGTGGTGGTCTTTCCAGTGCCCCCCTTGCCGGAGGCTATTGAGATAAGCCTTCCCATTGTCCCACCTATCTCATTTTCGGCTAAACCTTTATGAACCTTTAGCCTTAGATGGCTTGAGAGAGAAAAGGGGTGGGAGAGATGAAAGTGTTCGTTGCAGATACAAGCGTTATTGTCGATGGCAGGCTCACGCAGTTCCTTTTGTCGCTTGGCGAGAAGGTCAAGGTCGTCATTCCCGAAGCCGTCATCGCCGAGATAGAGCACCAGGCAAACGAGGGGAAGGCCATAGGACACACTGGGCTGGAGGAGCTGAAGAAGCTCCGCGAAATGGCAGACAGTGACAGAATCCTCCTCGAGTTCTACGGTGGAAGGCCCGAGCTCTGGCAGATCAGAAGGGCCAAGGCCGGCGAAATAGACCACATGGTCCGCGAGACGGCCAAGGAGCTCAACGCGACCCTCGTCACCGGCGACCAGGTTCAGCGCGACATTGCCATTGCAAAGGGCATAGACGTGGTCTATTTAACCGCGAAGAAAGAGGTCAAACACCGCCTTGAGGACTTCTTCGACGAGACCACCATGAGCGTCCACCTGAAGGCCGGTCTAAGACCCATTGCAAAGAAGGGAAGGCCTGGTGAGTGGAAGCTGGTTCCGGTCGGAGACGAGGTTCTCACTGACGAAGAGCTTGAGGAGATAGCAGACGACATAGTGGAGAGGGTCAGGCGCGACCCCGAGAGCTTCATAGAGCTCGACGAGCCGGGAGCAACTGTAGTCCAGCTCAGGAACTACCGTATCGTCATAGCGAAACCGCCCTTCGCCGACAGGATAGAGATAACCGCCGTCAGGCCGGTCAAGAAGCTCAGCATAGAGGACTACGAGCTGAGCGAGAAGCTCCTTGAGAGGCTCAATGACAAGGCAGAGGGAATACTCATAGCCGGTGCCCCGGGTGAGGGTAAGACGACCTTCGCCCAGGCCCTGGCCGAGTGGTATGCAAGCATGGGCAAGATAGTGAAGACCATGGAGAAGCCGAGAGACCTCCAGGTGGGTGAGGAGATAACCCAGTACACGGCCCTGAGTGGCAGGATGGAGCTGACCGGCGACATACTGCTCCTCGTCAGGCCGGACTACACTATATTCGACGAGATGAGGAAGACCAGCGACTTCAAGATCTACGCCGACCTCCGCCTGGCGGGAGTGGGAATGGTCGGTGTCGTCCACGCGACGAAGCCCATCGATGCGGTGCAGAGGTTCATCGGAAGGGTCGAGCTGGGAATGATACCCCAGATAGTTGACACCGTGCTCTTCATCAAAGCCGGCAGGGTCGCGAAGGTTCTCACGCTGGAGTACCTCGTCAAGGTGCCGAGCGGAATGAAAGAGGAAGACCTCGCCAGGCCGGTGATAGAAGTCAGGGACTTCGAGACCGGCGAGCTGGAGTACGAGATATACACCTACGGCGAAGAGATAAGCGTCGTCCCGGTCAAGAAGGAGGAGAAGGCTCCAGCCCTGAGGCTCGCGGAGAAGAGGCTCAAGCAGGAGATAAAGAAGTTCCTGCCTGATGTCTATGCGGAGGTCGAGATAGTCAGCCCGCACAAGGCCGTGATCTACGCGGACGAGTTCGACATCCCGGCAATAATCGGCAAGAAGGGCAAGCGCATAACGGAGCTGGAAAAGAAGATCGGCATAAGCATCGACGTCAAGAGCTTCGCGGAGAGGGAAGCTGAGAAGCCCAAGGAGAAGCTCCCCGTCGAGGTCGAGGAGAAGAAGAAAACAATAGTGCTCAGAGTTTCGCCGGACTACGCGAAGAAGCCCCTCAAGTTCTACGGCGGCGAGCAGTACGTCTTCACCGCGACGCCGAGCAAGAAAGGCCTCGTGAAGGTCAGCAAGAGCACGCCAATAGGCAAGGAGCTCAAGAGGCTTCTTGAGGCAGGCATACCCATCTGGGCGACCCTTTGAGCAAACTTTTTATAGTTTGCTTTCTTCTTTTAATTGGTGGTAAGTGGTGGGGACGAGTTATGACCCCCTTGAAACGCTCGGTGCCGTTTTGAGTGCTTTTGGGATAATGGTCATCCTGCTGACTGAAGGCCGTGCCATGGGGAGTGGTCTCCTCCTGATAGCCCTCGGTGCCGTTGTCTGGAAGATGGGCGAAACGAGGAGGGGGCTCAACGAGAAGATCGAGGCCCTGAAGGCGGAGCTGGAGTCCCTCAAAGTCCAGAGGGGGAATCTGGATGGCTGACGTCTCCACCCGTGGGTTTATTCTAATAATTCTTTCAGTCCTCACATTGATAAGTCCGGGAGGGTGGTTCTTCGTCCTGATGGTGGTTCTGGCCCTCGCTGCAGCCGGCTGGACGTTCCTGGGTGTGGCAAATGAACTTGGCAGGCTGAACTCGGAGATAGGGGAACTCCGGCGCGAGATAAAAGCACTGGAGAGAAAGCTCGATAGGATTAAGTGAGTCGGGCCTTTCCTCACCCGCAAGGTTTTTTAATCCTCCCCCCTAGGCGCTACCATGCTGGTTCTGGCATCCGCTTCACCGAGGCGGCGGGAAATACTCGCCCGCTTTATTGGCCGGTTTGAGGTCATTCCGAGCAACGCGAGCGAGGAGTGCAGCATAGAAGACCCCGTTGGGCACGCTCTAGAGCTTGCGAGAAGGAAAGCGGGGGAAGTCCACAGCCGCGTGGGGGGAACAGTTATCGGCGCCGACACCGTCGTCAGCGTGGACGGCCACATCCTCGGCAAGCCGCGGGACGAGAGGGAAGCCTACAAGATGCTCAAACTGCTCAGCGGAAGGGTTCACAGGGTCACTACGGGCTACTGCATAATCCACGGGGAGGAAGAGATAACCGGGGCAGTGACTACAGAGGTCAAGTTCCGTGAGCTGGACGACGACATCATCTGGGCCTACATAAGGACGGGCGAGCCGATGGACAAGGCCGGGGCCTACGGCATACAGGGGAAGGCCGGCCTCTTCGTCGAGTGGATTAAGGGCGACTACTACAACGTCGTCGGCTTCCCGCTGGAGATTGTCTGGAAGCTGAGGGAGTTGGGCTTTGAGGTTCTATCACGTTGAGATTCCACCGTTCTAAGTTTTCTCCTCTCTGGCCCATTGAATTTCGAAAAGTCCTTTTCTCCGTCCCGGGGAAAACAATTGTCCAAGATTGTAGGTTGTGCCAATATGTTACACCTATGTTATATCGTTGTAACGAAATTTTTTCGAAAATTGAAATGCGAACCGCACTGGGGCTGGAATAATGACATTCTCGCCATAACAAGATATTTTCCAGTTTGCGAACGGTTAACCGGCTCGTTTTTAATTCCGGGCCTTTTGGCCCCATGGGAAATCTCATACACATTTATGTTCATCCAGAGATTGCGGCCGTTTCGTCCGCCCGATGACTTAGTGGGTCTAAGAGGTTGCCGGAATCGAAAGCCTTCCACGGCCCGTCTGACAGCGATTTCCAGAAACCCTTAAATATAGGAAGCTCCTTAGGGATCTATTGGCAATACGGGGAAAATTCCCGCCTGTTGCAATAAGACTCTAGGAGAATTGAAAGTCAAGTCGTCGCCCACAACCTCGTAGTCCAGTGCATACGTTGCAATAAGACTCTAGGAGAATTGAAAGCCTTGAGAAAGCCCTCGCAAAGCTCTACCACTCAGAAGTTGCAATAAGACTCTAGGAGAATTGAAAGCTCTGTTAGCGTGAGTGAACCAGCTCCGAAGACTTTGGTTGCAATAAGACTCTAGGAGAATTGAAAGGAATACCCTTCGCCCACGCCCTCTGGAGCACTCTAAGTTGCAATAAGACTCTAGGAGAATTGAAAGCAGCAGACGACGCGTATCACCCAAACATTGACGGGGACGTTGCAATAAGACTCTAGGAGAATTGAAAGCCACAAGACTGGAGAGCCCTCCACCGTGAGGAAACTCGTTGCAATAAGACTCTAGGAGAATTGAAA
>Ga0209834_10000808_pt1 | contig 18408 bp, 24 predicted proteins | sample Mar14236cmmetaG_FD_184134 | JGI IMG/M metagenome (GOLD analysis project Ga0209834, IMG submission 184134) | Marine hydrothermal vent microbial communities from Guaymas Basin, Gulf of California to study Microbial Dark Matter (Phase II) - Marker... ...
ATTACCCTCTTCCTTATAAACCCTGTGTGGTGAGGGAGATGGAAAAGGAGCTTGTGGAGAAGGTTTCGGCTTATATAAACCGTGCGGAACACTACCTGTTCGATAGGCGCTTTGATATAGCCTACAACTCTTACATGGATGCCCTCTACGCGATAGGGGCCTATTTTGTTTACCGCGACACTGGAATGCTCCTGCCCGCTGGAGAACTGGTGGGAATGCTGGAGAGCAGGTGGCCCGAGGTCCATGAAGTTATAAAGCGCTACTCCGGAATCACGAGCTTCGATGAGGAAACGGTGAGCGCTTTAAGGGAGGACGTTGAAAGGCTCAGGGAGATGATGGCTTCTCAGGGCTCTGAGGGGTAGTGGGTCCGGCGGTTGTTCCCCTTCCTTTCCTCCTTTTGGCACGCGTTTCGGGTTTGTCTCCGTAACGACCCAAAATTTCATAAACCACATTGACCGAATTCCCCAATGCTATCTCTGATACACTTCGTTGTTGAATATTGTTTGGAATTATTTGCTAACGGTGGTTTCCATGAGGATTGTTGCAGCTGATACAGGTGGTGCACTGCTTACGGAGGACTATGAGCCCATCGGCCTGATAGCTACCGCAGTAGTGCTCGTTGAGAAGCCCTACAGGACAGCGACGCTCAGCAGGGTGAGGTATGCAGACCCGTTCAACTACGACATGAGCGGGAGGCAGGCGATAAGGGACGAGGCTTTCCTTGCTGTGGAGTTCGCGAGGGAGGTTAAGCCGGACGTTGTCCACCTCGACTCCACCATCGGCGGAATAGAGGTCAGGAAGCTCGACGAGCCTACCATTGACGCCCTGACGATAACGGACAGGGGTAAAGAAGTCTGGAAGGACCTTGCCAAAGACCTTCAGCCACTCGCCAAGAAGTTCTGGGAGGAGACGGGGATAGAGATAATCGCAATCGGCAAGTCCAGCGTCCCGGTCAGGGTGGCGGAAATCTATGCGGGCCTCTACACGGCCAAGTGGGCGATCGACTACGCGAGGGAGCACGGTAAGGCCATCGTCGGCCTTCCCCGCTACATGAAGGTGGAAATCCACCCCGGAAAAATCTACGGTGAGAGCCTCGACCCGCGCGAGGGCGGCCTCTACGGGGAAATTGAAGCGGAAACGGAAGGCATTGGCTGGGAGCTCTACCCGAACCCGCTTGTGAGGAGGTTCATGGTTTTGGAAGTATGGAGAGAGTGAGGGGGCTAAGCCCCCTTCTCCAGCTCGCTCGGGAACTTTATGGCCTCGAAGGGGCAGAGCTGGTTGCAGAGGCCGCAGCCGGTGCAGATAAGGCTGTCTATCCTGACCTTCTTTGTCTCTGGGTCGTAAACGAGCGCCGGACAGCCCGTCATGAGTATGCAGGCCTTGCAGCCGGTACACTTCTCCTCGACGACAAGCGGGATTTCGCCTATCTCCCCGCGCCTTATGACCGGTATGACACACTCGCGCCTTGCTATTATGACGGCGGGCCCCTCAACCCCCATTGCTTCCTTTATCGCCTCCCTCGTCGCCTTGAGGTCGTAGGGGTCAACTGTCTTCACGTACTTAACTCCAAGCGCCTTGACTAGAGCTTCTATGTCAATCTCGTTGAACTTCCTGCCTGTCTCGCTTCCGCCGGTTCCTGGGTGGGGCTGGTGGCCGGTCATCGCCGTCGTCCTGTTGTCGAGTATCATAACCAGGACGTTCAGGTTCTTGTAGACCGCATCGACCAGCGGCTGGATTCCGTTGTGGAAGAACGTAGAGTCGCCGATGGTGGCTATTATCTTCTTGTTCATCACGACGCTCTGGCCGTTGGCGAGGCTGATGCTGGCCCCCATGACGTACTCCGTCCATATTGCCTCAAGCGGCGGGAGGAGCGAGAGGGCGTAGCAGCCTATGTCGCCGTGTATCGGAATCTTGTAGCGGCCGAGCTTGAGGTCTCTCAACGCGTCCAGAGCGGCCCTGTATGAACCGCGGTGCGGACAGCCTGGGCACATCACCGGGGGCCTCTTCGGGGCGAGGCTCTCGGCGAACTTCACTTCTTCCGGCTTCTCGTAGGTCTCCCCCTCCTCACCGAGGAGCCTGAGCAGGGCGTTCCTCACGAGGCTCGGAGTCAGCTCACCCTCGAGCGGGAAGTGGCCCGTCCTCTTGCCGTAGATTGGGACGTTGAGTCCTGCCTCGTAGGCGGCTATCTTGACCTCTTCCTCGAGGAACGGCGCGCCGTCCTCGACCACTATTGCGTAGTCAACCGTTTTGAGGAAGTCGGTGACCAGCTTCTTCGGGAGCGGGTGGGGCGTCGAGAGCTTGAGAACCTTGAAGTCCGCGTTGAGCTTTGGAATGACCTCGCGCACGTAGTTGTAGGGTGCGCCCTCGACGATTATACCGATTTTGGCGTCCTCTTTGCCCTCGACCCGGTTGAAGGGCATCGAGTTGAACTCTTCCTCTATCTTCGCCAGCGTCTCGTTCAGCCAGCGGTGCCTCTTTTTGTTGCCCTCCATGCTCGCCCTCACGTAGCGCTCGATGTCCTTCTTGAAGACGGGCTCCCTGTCGAGCTCGACGAACTCGCCAACCTCAACGTCAGCCGTCGTGTGGTTGACCCTAGTGGTCGTCCTGAATATGACAGGGACTTTGTACTTCTCGCTCAGCTCGTAGGCGTACTTGATGAGGTCGTGGGCCTCCTGCGGGTCGGCCGGTTCGAGAACCGGAAGGAGCGAGATTTTGCCGTAGTAGCGGTCGTCCTGCTCGGTCTGGCTGGTGTGCGGGCCGGGGTCGTCCGCCACGAGTATAACCATACCTCCCTCCACGCCGGAATAGGCAAGGCTCATGAGCGGGTCAGCCGCGACGTTGAGGCCGACGCACTTCATCGTGATGAGCGTTCTTAGGCCGGTGTACGCAACTCCCGCCGCTTCCTCAAGGGCCACCTTCTCGTTGGGGGCCCACTCGGCGAATACCTTCGGATTCAGGCGGGCTATCGTTTCAATGACTTCTGTTGAGGGCGTTCCCGGGTAGCCTGTTGCAAAGGCAACACCGCTTTCAAGGGCGCCGTAGGCTATGGCCTCGTTTCCCATGAGAAGCTTTTTCTCACGCTTTTCACCTTTCGCTCTGGCCGGGTTAGAAGGATGGGCCTTAACTGCTTCCATACCACCACCAGAAACGTATCATTTTGCAGGTATAAAACTTATAGTTCGGAAAAAAGCACCAAAATCTAAAGGATTTTCATAAAATCCTCAAAACCCTCAAGGTTTCTTTCCGTATTTCGGGTCGTAGAAGTACTTTCCGTGGGCCTCTCCATAGGCGTTGAGGGCTCTGCGCTGGACAAAGAACGCGTAGACTGCCACGCTGAGGAGTATCATTGCCCCAAATATGAGCCCGTAGAGCTTCAGAACCGAGTACACTGAGAGCGCAACGACCCCGAATATCACCAGAATGATGGCCCCAAATATCGCGAAGAGTATCTTATACCCGTATCTCTCCATGAAGAGGGCAAAATCCATTGGAACCACCGTATTAATTTTATTCAGTTCAGTGTAAAAACCTTTCGGGAGGTTTAAATACTTCTCCACGTAATTGGGCACGTGGTAGAGATGAAAGTTCGCGAGCTCCTGGAAATTCTGGATGAGACAATAGCGGCGGTGAGGATAGCCATAGTTTCCAACCAGCAGAGGGCCCTTGAGAGCCCCCACACCAGCTACGAGTTCACTCAGAGGGCGATTGAGCTCCAGGAAGACCTTGATGACCTCTTAAAGGCCAGAGACCTCCTGACAAGGCTGGATCCGGAGGACGACGTTGAGAACCACTTTTCCAGGGAAGAACTTGAGAAGTTTCTAAAGCTTCTGGAGCTCCTCCAGAAAGCCGATGCCCACGCCTACTGAGGTGGTACTATGGACTTCCGGAAGCTTGAGGAAAAGCTCGTGGCCTTCCGCGATGCAAGGGGCTGGGGGAAGTATCACACGCCGAAGAACCTGGCGATATCCGCCGCCGTGGAGCTGGGCGAACTGCTCGAGCATTTCCAGTGGGAAAGTGATGAAGAGATACTGGAGGCCGTTAAAGACCCGGCCAAAAAGGAGGCCGTAGCCGACGAGATAGCCGATGTCGTTATCTACCTCACGCTCCTCGCCCACGAGCTGGGCATAGACCTCGACAGGGCGGTTGGGGAAAAGCTGGAGAAGAACGGAAGGAAGTATCCGCTCAGAACCTGAAAGCTTCCCTCAACATCGCGATTTCTTCCTCTCTAAGCCTGTTTTTCTCCCACCGCTCTTTCATGCTGAGGTTCTCATCCTCCATGTCGAGAACAGCCTTCCTGACGCCACCCCTTGGATGGGCGCAGTCTCCGGCATAGCGGGGTATCACGTGCAGGTGGAGGTGGGGAACCGTCTGCCCGGCGGCCTTCCCCAGGTTCATCCCCACGTTGAACCCATCGGGCTTCAGGGCTTCCTTCAGCTTTTCCATGGCCAGTTCCATGCCCCTGATTAGGGCAGTCTTCTCTTCATTGCTCAATTTCTCCCAGCTCTCGACGTGTCTCCTTGGGACGACTAGCAGGTGCCCTCGACTTGCCGGATAGGAGTCGATTAGAATTCTGATGAGTTCGTCCTCGTAGAGGACTACCTCGCTCCCTGCCTTGCAGAAGGGGCACTCCATCTCCAACACCAAAGGCTTAAAACGGGTTTCAAATAAAAAGGCCTCGGTGAGTGGAGTGGAAGAGACCCTTGCGGTAATGGGCAAAACGTACCGGAAGTTCCTTGCTTTGGGCCTGGGGTTCATGGTAGTGGCCTTTGCCATGATGATACTCCAGCCCCTTGGGAGGGAGCCTTCGCTCATCCTGGCGGTGATACTCTTCATCGTGGCGTTCATCCCCTTGGAATTCGCCCGCAGGATTGCGAGAAAGATGGCGATGGTGGCCTTTAGGGTGAATAGAAAAGCTTAATTAGGCCGTCCTAGAAATCCTAAGGAGAGAGTGGAGGAAAATCGCGATAATTTGTTAGAGGTGATGTAAAATGGCGTTTGTACCACCACAGGCAGGTTATGACAGGGCCATTACTGTTTTCAGCCCTGACGGAAGGCTTTTCCAGGTAAACTATGCGAGGGAAGCCGTTAAAAGAGGAGCAACCGCTGTCGGCGTCAAGTGGAAGAACGGCGTCGTCCTCGCGGTTGAGAAGAGGATAACCAGCAAGCTCATCGAGCCGAGCAGCTACGAGAAGATTTTCCAGATCGACGACCACATCGCAGCCGCTCCGAGCGGCATAATAGCAGACGCCCGCGTCCTTGTGGACAGGGCCAGGCTGGAGGCCCAGGTTTACAGGCTCACCTACGGCGAACCCGTCCCGCTCACCGTTCTGGTGAAGAAAATCTGCGACCTCAAGCAGGCCCACACCCAGTACGGCGGTGTGAGGCCCTTCGGTGCCGCCCTGCTCATGGCGGGCGTGAACGACAAGCCAGAGCTCTACGAGACCGATCCGAGCGGGGCCTACTTCGAGTGGAAGGCAGTGGCAATAGGCAGCGGCAGGAACACCGCCATGGCGATCTTCGAGGAGCACTACACCGACGACATAGACATGGACGGGGCCATAAAGCTCGCGATAATGGCGCTGGCCAAGACCCTTGAGGAGCCGAGTGCGGATGGAATAGAGGTCGCCTACATAACCACCGAGGACAAGCGCTGGAAGAAGCTCTCAAGGGAGGACGTAGAGAAGTACCTCTCAGAGATACTGGAAGAGCTCAAGAAAGAGGAAGTCGAGGAGAAGGAAGAGGACTACTCCGAACTCGACCAGAACTACTGAGGTGACGGGCGATGCCGATAAGCGTTGATAAGGCAGTCATCGCCCGTCTGAAGACGCACGGTGAGACGTTCGAGATACTGGTTGACCCCTACCTCGCGAAGGACTTCAAAGAGGGCAAGGACGTTCCGATAGAGGAAATCCTTGCCACCCCCTACGTTTTCAAGGACGCCCACAAGGGCGATAAGGCCAGCGAGCACGAGATGGAGAAGATATTTGGAACCAGCGACCCCTACGAGGTGGCCAAGGTAATCCTCCGCAAGGGAGACGTCCAGCTCACCGCGGAGCAGAGGCGGCAGATGATAGAGGACAAGAGGCGCTACATAGCGACGGTAATACACAGGCACGCGGTTGACCCCAGAACGGGTTTTCCCCACCCCGTTGACAGGATTCTCCGGGCGATGGAAGAGGCCGGTGTCCACGTTGACCTGTTCAAGGACGCCGAGGCCCAGATTCCAGGTATCGTTAAGGCGATACGCCCAATACTGCCGCTCAAGATGGAGATGAAGGTCATCGCGGTCAAGATACCCGGCGACTACGTCGGAAGGGCCTACGGTGAAGTCAGGAAGTTCGGAAAGATAAAGCGCGAGGAATGGGGAAGCGACGGCTCGTGGATGTTCCTCATAGAGATACCCGGCGGTGTCGAGGAGGAGTTTTATGAGAAGCTTAACGCCCTCACGAGGGGCAATGTGGTAACTAAACTGATAGAGAGGAAGGGACTATGAGGCGGATTTTTGTAAAGAGTAGGGAACTTGTGGTTCCGGGCACTTTGCTGGCCCAGGGGCCGTTTAAGAACGGAAGAGGGACTTTCAGAGAGGGCAACAGGATATACTCCACTGTCGTTGGGCTCGTTGAGGTAAGGGGCAATACCATACGCGTTATCCCCCTAGAGGGCCCGTACATACCAGAGGTCGGCGACAACGTCATAGGTAAGATAGTGGACGTCAGGTTCTCCAACTGGACGGTTGACATAGGCGCCCCGTATCAGGCGGGCCTCCGCGTTCAGGACGCAGTGGAGGAGCGCATAGACCTTGCAAAGACGGACCTGCGCAGGATATTCGACATAGGGGACATAATCTACGCCAAGATAAAGGCGTACAACGAGATAAACCAGATAGACCTCACTACGAAGGGCATGCCCTTTAAGGGAGGGCCCCTGCGCGGGGGGCAGTTGGTGGAGATAACCCCCTCCAAGGTGCCCAGGCTCATCGGTAAGGGAGGTTCAATGATAAACCTCATCAAGAAGCTGACGGGAACGAGGATAATAGTCGGCCAGAACGGCTGGGTGTGGGTCAGCGGAAAGAACGAGGAGCTCGAAAAGCTGGCCATCGATGCCATCCTCAAGGTGAACAGGGAGAGCCACACTCAGGGACTGACCGACAGGGTCAAGGAACTTCTCATGACCCGGCTCCAGGAGCTCAAGGAGCGCGGAATTATTGATGAGATACCTCAGATTGAGGAGCCAACCTCTGAAGAGGGTGAGGAAGAATGATGGGCAAGCCAGAGGATTTAAAGCTCATAGATGAGAACGGAAAGAGGATAGACGGGAGAAAGAAGTATGAATTAAGACCCATTAAGATGGAAGTTGGTGTTCTAAAGAACGCTGATGGCTCCGCCTACGTTGAGTGGGGTAAGAACAAGATACTCGCCGCCGTTTACGGGCCGAGGGAGATACACCCCAAGCACCTCCAGAGGCCGGACAGGGCCATCCTGCGCGTCCGCTACAACATGGCCCCATTCAGCGTCGAGGAGAGGAAGAAGCCCGGCCCGGACAGGAGAAGCGTTGAGATAAGCAAGGTCATAAGGGGTGCCCTTGAGCCGGCGCTGATACTCGAGATGTTCCCCAGGACTTCCATAGACGTGTTCATCGAGGTCCTCCAGGCCGATGCCGGAACGCGCGTCGCCGGAATAACTGCTGCGTCACTCGCCCTCGCAGACGCGGGCGTGCCTATGAAGGACCTCGTCGCCGCCTGCGCCGCTGGAAAGATAGAGGGCGAGATAGTGCTCGACCTCAACAAGGAGGAGGACAACTACGGTGAGGCCGACGTGCCCGTTGCCATAATGCCGCTCAAGAACGACATCACCCTCCTCCAGATGGACGGATACCTCACGAAGGACGAGTTCATCGAGGCAGTGAGGCTCGCCATCAAGGGTGCCAAGGCGGTCTATCAGAAGCAGCGCGAGGCGCTGAAGGTCAAGTATCTCAAAATAGCCGAGGAGGTCGGTGGAGGTGAGTGAAATGGAGATAATGGCGGGCATAATGCGCGACCACATCCTCGCGCTCCTCAAGGAAAACAAGCGCGTGGACGGCCGCGGCCTTGAAGACTACAGAGACCTCGAGATCAAGGTCAACGTCATCGAGAAGGCCGAGGGCTCCGCGTGGGTCAGGCTCGGCAACACTCAGGTGCTCGTAGGCGTTAAGGTCGACATGGGAGAGCCCTTCCCAGACCTTCCGGACAGGGGTGTCATAACGACCAACGTGGAGCTCGTCCCCCTTGCCTCCCCGAGCTTTGAGCCTGGACCCCCGGATGAGAACGCCATAGAACTCGCCCGTGTGATAGACAGGGGTATAAGGGAGAGCCAGGCGGTTGAGCTTGAGAAGCTCGTCATAGTCCCGGGCAAGCTCGTCCGTGTCGTTTTTGTGGACGTCCACGTCCTCGACCACGACGGCAACCTCCTCGACGCGAGCGGAATCGGTGCTATAGCGGCACTGCTCAGCACTAAGATACCGAAGGTGGTCTACAACGAGGAGACCGACGAGGTCGAGGTTCTCGACGAGTGCGAGCCCCTCCCGATCAGAAGGGTGCCGATACCGGTCACCTTTGTCAAGATTGGTCAGAACCTCCTTGTGGACCCCAACCTCGATGAGGAGCGCGTCATGGACGGCAGGATAACCGTGACCACTGACGAAAATGCCATGGTCTCTTCCGTCCAGAAGAGTGAGGGCGGTTCGTTCAAGCTTGAGGAGGTCATGTACGCTGTCGATACCGCGATAAAGAAGGCCGCTGAGATAAGGGAGAAGGTTCTTGAGGCCGTCAAGGCCGAATGACCTTTTCCCTTTTGGTGGTTTTTATGGGCCTTGTGGACGCCATCGCAGTGGTCGTGATGGTTCTCTTCACGCTCCAGTTTCTTGCACTGGCGGTTAGGGGCGGCTCAAAAAAGGAGCTCTTCCTGACCCTCGCGCTCTTTTCGATTACCCTCGGCGTCTGGCTCATCTACAACGCCTCCTTCACATGGGGATGGGACTTCTACACCTACGTACCCCTTGCCTTCGCGGTTGCCACATTTCTCCTGAGCGTTTTTGGACTCTATCGGCTGCGCGAGGAGGAAGGACTGGGCGAATTTCAGAAAGAGATATAAACACAAATGCCCAAAATAATCCAGCCTTATGATTAATTGGGGGGAACGGTTATGGGATTGTTTGACAGCCTTAAGAAGAAGGACGAAAAGCCCAAGCCCAAGAAGAGGCCGCCGGCGGCGGTTAAGAAGAGTGTTGCCGCTCCCAGGCATGACATCGATGTTGTTCCTCTTGAGGAGGATGTTCTTGCTAAGGAGCTAGTCAAGCCCCAGCTCAGGTACCTCAAGAAGATCGTCGTCACCAGCTATGCAGACCTTGAGAGGATATCCGAGGAGCTTCAGAACGGCAACATAATTATCGTTGACCTCTCTCCACTTGAGGTGAAGCCGGAGGTTCTTGAAAAGGTCGCTGAACAGCTCAAGGGCATGGTCGGAGCCCTCGGCGGTCAGGCCGCTAAAATATGCAAGCACGAGATAAAGCTCATTCTCGTCCCGTCGGACATCAAGATAGCCAAGTGATTTCCTTTTTGGCCCCTTTCTACTTCTGCCTACCATGGGTTTATAAAGGGGTCAGTCCCTCTATTCTCCGGTGGTGCGAGATGACGGAAGGTGAGAAACCCGGGGTCGATGTGGGAGAGGCGGATGATATCCAGGTCATCTCTCTTGGGGACTGTCCGATCTGCGGCGGCAAGGGCACGCTCAAGGCCATGCAGTACATCCACGAGATACCCTACTTCGGCAAGGTCATGGAAAGCACGATAATCTGTGAGAAGTGCGGCTACAGGAATGCCGACGTCATGATACTCGAAGACAGGCCTCCCAAGTCCTACTCAGTTCGCGTTGAGGAGGAAAAAGACCTCTTCACCCGCGTGGTCAGGAGCAAGAGCGGTACAATCGAGCTGGACGAGATCGGTGTCAAGATAGAGCCGGGCCCTGCGGCAGAGGGCTTCGTCAGCAACGTCGAGGGCGTTCTTGAGCGCGTTCGTGAGACACTCCTCATGACAAGGAACTTCAAGAAGCAGGAGGGGGACGAGGAGGCGGTTAAGAAGGTCGATGAAATACTTCAGTACATCGAGGACGTCAAAGGAGGCAAAAAGCCGCTTACAGTTAAGATTATGGATCCCCTCGGCAACAGCGCCCTCATAGGTGAGAAGGTTAAGAGCCGCCTGCTCACGCAGGAGGAAATTGACAGCCTCAGCCTCGGGCCCTACGTCAAAGTTGAGCCCGAGGAGGGCTCAGAGGAGAACCCTGAAAGTGATTCTTAGAGGTAGAGCGCCTCCCTCGACAGGAGGTCCTCTATCAAATCTTTTACCCACCCCTTCCGGGTTCTTCTTGAGAGGTGGATTATTCCCTCAACATGAACCCCGTAGCGCTCTTTCATTTCTTCCCTGCTCATGGGCTCCTTAAAGAGGAATGGCCTCTCTATCGTGAAGGCGTAGCCGTACTTCTTGATGTACTCCCCCAGCCACTTTTTCCCGTTCTCTCCGTGAACGAGGGTCAGGCCGCTTGTGTCTTTTGTCATCTCCCACAGCGTGTCGAGGTCGGCCTTTGTGACCTCCCCGACTTCAAAACCGCCGGCTATGGTACCCCTCTTTGTCAGGGTCTGCTCCTCGTGGAGACCGAGCCTTCTGAGAGTGTCCCTGAGCTCGTAGGGGTTCCCCCTTGCCACGTAGAGAAAGACGACGTCCCCCTCGTTGAACGCCCTGCTCTTCCTGAGCTCCACCGTTTTCAGTCCCCTGAATATCAACTCCGCATAGACCTGGTGGAGCGCTATCACGTGCTCCATGGTTTCACCTGGCAAATGCTTGGAGGATGGAATAAAAAGGTTTGGGCAAAGCTTTTTAACTCATCGAGGTTGAATTTTAATAGGGAATTTGATGGTAACGGTTAAAAAAACCCGGCGCAGGGAGCTCAAAACATCATTTCTTAGGATTACTGTTGGACTCGCAATCTTTGTTTTTGCCCTGTTCCTTATGATTCTTGGGGTTGATTCTGCCCTCTTTTATGTGCTCCTGGGAAGCTTTGTTGTGGGGCCACTCATAAGCCAGGCTGTGTGGGGAACTCCCGTCCTTAGGGTAGAACACAACGGCAAGGTCTGCGAGATTTTTGCCCACGACGGCCTAAGGAAAGTCGCAATCATCGAGGACGGGTACACCTCACGGGAGATTCTAATAGAGGAGCCAACTGAAACGACTGTCTGCGGACTCCGTGTTAGGTTTTACCACAAACCGCACTGGCTTGGAGCGGTACTGATAGTGGAAATTGAGGGGAAGAAGTACAGACTACCTTAACTTCAACGAGGCCTTCACGATGTCGCTGACAACGCCGCTCGCTGTCTCCTTTAGGCCTGCCCCCGCCCCCTTAATGAGGAGCTCGCCGAGGAGGTCGCTCTCGATCAAGGCGACGTTCTCGTTGCTGGAAACCGCTAACGGCCCAGATACTTCCTCGGGGGCTACCCTCACGTTCCCTTCTTCCACGGTCGCGACGAGCCTAACCCGCTTCCCATTTGAAAGGGCCATCTTAACCTCGTCAACTGTGACCTCGGCGATGCCCTTAACCGAAATCTCGTCGAAGGTTATCGGCTTGAATGCAACGCAGTGGAGAATCGTGGCCTTGTAGCCTGCGTCAATTCCCAGAACGTCTCCGCTCGGGTCCCTCTCGGCTATACCAAGCTCCTGCGCCTGCTTTACTGCCTTCTCGAAGTCAATCCCCTGCTCCATTCTGCTGAGGATAAACGTCGTCGTCGCGTTCAGGACGGCCTTTATTCTCCTCACCGAATCGCCGAGCAGGTTCTCGCGGAGGAGCCCGATGATTGGCGTTCCGGCCATCACGGTCGCCTCGAAGAGGTATGGGAGGTTTCTCTTTTTTGCCTCTTTCGTAAGTTCGGCGTAGTGGAAGGCCAGCGGCGGCTTGTTGCTTGTGACCACGGATTTCCCGTCCTTCAGTGCGGCGAGGTGCCATTCATGGGCGTTCCCATCGTTGGTTACGTCAACAACTATGTCCGCGTCTATCTCTCTCACCGCTTCCTCCAGTGTGAGGTTGTAAACCTCGTAGTCGTTTGTCCATGCGGATAGTTTTCCGAAGTTCTCCTTGACAAGGAGGGCCTCCCTAAGGTCTACTCCCTCCGGAAGCCACACCACTCCACTCGTATCCGCTACGCTCACTACCCTGAAATTCAGCCCGTATTTCTTACGGAAAAACGCCTCCTTGCTGATGAGAACGCGTGCAACTGCCTGCCCAACGTTCCCAAAACCAAAGAGCGAGAGCTTCACATCTCTCACGAACATCACCGTAAGAAGGGAAGAAAAGAGACTTAAATCACTTTCACTTGGCCAGGATCACCTTTATGATGTCCATGTCCCTGACGATGCCTACTAGCTCGCCCTCGCCCCTGATGACGGGCAGCTGCTCTATCTCATACTTGACCATCTTCTGGGCGACGTCATAGACGTTCATGTGCGGTGTCGCAACGACAACTTCAGGGTTCATTATGTGTTCAACGGGTTTCTTCGGCAGCTGGAGTTCGGCCTTCTCAAAGAGGAGCGTTGGGTTGCTCTCGAGTATCCAGTCCTCCTCACTGGAAGCTGACAGGGCGGTGCTCTTCATAACCCTTATGACTTCGCTGTCCTTGAGGAGGTCGGTCTCATCGACCATTCCGATGAGACTGCCCTCGTCGTCGATGACGGGGAGTGCCATCGTGTTTGAGAGGAGGAGTGCCTTTAAAGCGGCCTTAAGCGGCGTTCCCCTCCAGACAACGCCGACGTTCTTCTGGTAATAGTCTTCTATCGTAACACTCTTCAGCTTCTCGTTCTTGGCCAGATAACGTCTCACGATGTCTCCTACCGTCAGTATTCCAACGACATGCTCGTCATCGTCAACTACCACTACGCGTCTGTAGTCATCCTTCAGCATGGCCCTGACGGCCTTCTTAAGGTCATCGTCTGGCTTTACTGTGGGGACGTTCCTCCTGACGAGCATTGCCAGCTGCTCTTCGTCAGGGTGCAGCATAACACGCTTGATACTTATTATCCCAACAAGCTTATCCTCTTTGTTTACTACAGGAAATGACCTTACTTTGTGTTTCCTGAAGAGCTCGAGGGCGTATTCCCTAGTGGCCGGGAGCTTTATGACCACTGGGTCTGGGGTCATCAAAGTCTTCGCACGCATTTTATTCACCACCGCTTTAAGTTAAAGCGCCCTCCCCCTATTTTAAGCTTTTCATTAACAATTCACAAAAAAGTGAGGAAAAAAGTTAGGGGGCTTAACCCGCCAGAACTGAAAGGAAAACACCCGCGGCAACGGCGGTTCCGATAACACCAGCAACGTTCGGTCCCATGGCGTGCATGAGGATGAAGTTTCCGGGGTCTTCTTCGCTCGCTATCCTCTGGACGACCCTGGCCGACATCGGAACGGCTGAAACACCGGCCGCTCCTATCATCGGGTTTATCCTGCCTCCAGAGAGCTTCATCATGAGCTTTCCGAAGAGCACTCCTCCCGCGGTGGCGCTGGCGAAGGCGACCACACCGAGGCTGAGTATCTTGAGGGTCTCCGGCGTCAGGAAGCTGTCTGCCCTCATTGTGGAGCCAACACCGAGGCCGAGGAAGATGGTGACGATGTTCATGAGCTCTTCCTGGGCGGCTTTGCTGAGCCTCTCGACGACACCGCTCTCGCGGAAGAGGTTGCCTATCATGAGCATACCCACAAGCGGAGCGGCGCTCGGAACGAGGAGGCTGATGACGATCATGCTAACTATTGGGAAGATTATCTTCTCCCTCTTGGACACGGGCCTGAGCTGTTCCATTCTGATTTTTCTCTCCTCTTTGGTGGTGAGGGCCTTTATGATCGGGGGCTGAATCAGCGGAACCAGGCTCATGTAGCTGTATGCAGCGACCGCAGTGGCCGCAAGTATCTCCGGGGCGAGCTTGGTGGTGAGGTATATCGTCGTCGGCCCATCGGCGCCACCGATGATACCGATACTTGCCGCCTGGTGAAGGTTGAAACCGAGGGCAAGGGCGGTGAGCATTGCTATGAACACACCGATCTGTGCCGCCGCACCCATGAGAGCGGTCTTGGGGTCTGCTATCATCGGACCGAAGTCGGTCATGGCTCCGAGGCCGAAGAATATCAGGAGCGGCACTATCTCCGTCCTCACGAGGGTGTAGTAGATTATGTCAAAGAGGCCCGGGTGGCCGTAATGCTGGTTCAGGTAGCTCAGCGTTGCGAAGATGTTTTCGGCTATCTCCTCGGGCAGGTTTGGGGCTACCGGCCAGTTGGCGAGGTGGCCGAGCGGAATGTTCACCAGCACGGCGCTTATGCCTATTGGAAGGAGCAGGAGGGGCTCCATCTCGTAACGGATGGCCAGGTACACTAGGACCAGGCCGACGACTATCATTATGATGTTGCCGACCGTCAGGTTGAGCAGTCCCGTCCCATTGAAGAAAGTAACTATTGACTCTGCCAGTCCAGCCATTTGTCCTCACCCGAGTTCTATGAGTGGTTGTCCGGTGTCGACGGTGTCGCCTTCTTTGACGAGGATTTTCTTTACGACACCGTCTTTTGGTGCGGGAATCTCGTTCTCCATCTTCATTGCTTCGAGCACGAGGAGTCCTTGACCCGTCTTAACCTGCTCGCCCTCCTTCACGAGTATCCTGAGAATCTTGCCCGGCATTGGGGCCGTCACGGCACCCTCACCCGCTGCAGCCGGCGCTGGAGTTGGGGCACTCGGAGCAACTGGAGCCGGAGCAGGAGCCGGAGTTGGGGCACTCGGAACAGCCGGAGCACTCGGAGCAGGAGCGGCGCTCAGGGCACCCACGTCGATTCCAAGCCCCTTAGCTTCGATGGTGTACTCCTTATCCTCAAAGGCGACCTTAAAGCGGCCGCCTCCGAGCTCTTCGACTTCAACTTCGTACTCAACACCATCAACGATGACCCTAACCTTTGCCATTTTCACCACTTCCCGAGTTCATAGTTAAAGTCTTCAACTTCCTCCATGCTTGACTGGACGCCGTACAGGCGCCAGACGTCCGAAACCTTCCTCTTGAAGGGCAGGGGCCTCAGCTGGGCGGCCTTCTCGGCGGTGTACGCGAGAACCGCGGCGGTAACAACCGCGAGGTCCTTTGGGGGTATCTTGAGCTTTGCTTCTTTGACCTCCACCGCCTCTTCGACCTTTGCAGGGGTTGGAGCCTTTTCCGGAGTTTCTCTGTCTATCAGCTTCTTCTCGAGCCAGCCAACAAAGTATAGGACTAAAGCTAAAATGGCGAGGACGGTGAAGACCACCGTCACGCCGAGGACGGTTATGTTGAGGCCCTCCATGAACTCGGCCATGTTTACCATGTCTCACACCTCACAGCGGAATGTTGCCGTGCTTCTTCGGGGGCAGCTTGACGCGCTTGCTCTCCAGGGCTTCGAGCGCGAGGATTATCTTTGCCCTCGTCTCTGCGGGGTCTATGACGTCGTCGATGTATCCCCTCGCGGCAGCGACGTACGGGTTGGCGAACTTCTCGCGGTACTCTGCTATCTTCTGCTGGCGGATCTCCTCCGGGTTCTCTGCCTGGGCTATCTCCTTCCTGAAGATGATGTTGGCCGCTCCCTCCGGGCCCATAACGGCTATCTCCGCCGTCGGCCAGGCGAAGACGAAGTCCGCACCGAGGTGCTTGCTTCCCATCGCGAGGTAAGCTCCACCGTAGGCCTTCCTGAGAATGACGGTCACCATCGGAACCGTAGCCTCTGCGTAGGCGTAGAGAACCTTTGCCCCGTGCCTGATTATTCCACCGTACTCCTGCTGGGTTCCAGGCAGGTATCCAGGAACGTCGACGAGCGTAACTATCGGGATGTTGAAGGCATCGCAGGTTCTGACGAAGCGCGCTATCTTGTCCGAGCTGTCTATGTCGAGAACGCCCGCGAAGTGTATCGGGTTGTTGGCGACTATACCGACGGTCTGGCCGTTCATCCTTCCAAAGCCGACGACCGCGTTCGGGGCGAAGTAGGGCAGAATCTCCAGGAAGTCCGGGTTGCCGTTCTCGTCCCTGTCAACTATCTCGTAGATGACCTGCCTCACGTCGTAGCCCTTGTTCGGGTCGTCCGGGACTATTGAGTAGAGGTTCTCAGTCTTCCTGAACGGCAGGTCGTTCGTCTTGACGCGTGGCGGCTTCTCCATATTGTTTGACGGCAGATAGCTTATGAGGCGCCTTATGAGTGCCAGAACCTCCTCATCGCTCTTGCCCACGAGGTGGGCCTGTCCGCTCTTCTGGGCGTGGACCATGGCACCACCGAGCTGAATCGGTGTGACCTCCACACCCGTCACGGCCTTAACGACCTGCGGGCCGGTGATGAACATGAAGCTCGCCGGGTTGTCCACCATGAGGATGAAGTCTCCTATGGCAGGGCTGTAAACGGCTCCTCCGGCACAGGGGCCCATAATTGCCGTGATCTGCGGGACAACACCGCTGAGAACCGTGTTCATCTTGAATATCTCACCGTAGCCCTTGAGCGAGTCAACGCCCTCCTGAATCCTCGCCCCACCGGAGTCGTTGAGGCCTATGACCGGAGCGCCGGCTTCAAGGGCCAGCTCCATGATGCGCTTTATCTTTGCCGCGTGCATCTCACCGAGAGAACCGCCCATGACGGTGAAGTCCTGGGCGAACACGAAGACGAGCCTTCCGTCGATGGTTCCGTAGCCGGTTATAACGCCATCGGCGGGTAGCTCCTTCTTATCGAGGCCAAACTCCGTCCCGCGGTGCTTGACAAACATTCCTATTTCGACGAAGCTTCCCGGGTCGAGGAGCTTCTCAATCCTCTCGCGGGCGCTTAGTTTTCCTTTGGCGTGCTGCTTTTCGATGGCAGCTTCGCCGCCCATTCCGAGGATTTTCTTCTTCCTCTCATATAACTCATTGACTTTTTCTTCCATACTCATAAGAACTCCCCCTAAGTGGGTTGATGTCCGGCACTTGTAGTTTGTAAAGTTTAAAAGTGTTTTCGAAAACGTTAGGCCTTCCAAAGAAAAAATGTGTACAATCGTACAAAAATTGGGTGAAAAAAGGTTCAGAGGTGCTGTATTGGCGTTTCGGCACCACAAGCTTCACATTTGAGGAAGTGGAAGCGGCCTTTCTTGAGTATCTTGGTGTCAGGTGAACCACAGACTGGACAGATCACGTACTCCTTGAGGTACTTCTTCATCTTGTTGCCTATCAGGTACGGGGTAAACCTTCCCTGGAGGATTACGCGCCTGCCCTCGAGGGTTCCAGCGGTAGCTACCTCGCGCAGGATGAACTTGAGCAGGTGGTTCGGGTCGCGGTTCATGGCCTCCGCTATGTCCACAAAGTTCTCGATTATAGTCCTGTTTCCGGCTATCGTGACCTGAGCCGGTGGAACTTCGAAACGTGAAGTGTGGTGCTTAACGTTCTCGGGGAGTTCCTCGTAAGCCTTATCGAGTAAACCTTCGAAATCGTAAAAGTCAAACTTTTTCTCGCTCACTTTCCTCACCTCCATCTTAACTATCCGAAGGCGTTTATAACCTTTTGGAAAAATGGGTAGAAATAAGGAATCAGAGGACGCGGTAGAACCCGGTCCTCGGTTCGTATATCCTGGCATCGCGCTTGAGGTCGTCCAGAAGCTTTTTCACTTCGTTCTCTGAGCCTACACCGGCCTGTTTTGCCGCTTCGAGAACCTTATCCTCCGGCGCCCCGAACTCTCCCTCACTCTCAAGGTTCTTTATTATGTCCACGAGTCTGTCGATCTTGTTTATCTTCTTGGAGCTCTTGCCGACCTCCAGTATCGAGATGTCCAGCGTTCCCTCCTCGTCGGTGGCTATCTTTCGTATCATCTCTTCGACTATCTTTATGGCCTCCCTGGCGTCCTCCCTGGTCACCGTCTCGCTCAGGCGCATCCTCGCGTGCGCCTCGCTCAGACGTATGAGTGCCTCCAGTTGTCTGGCTGTGACGGGGATCGGCTGAACGCCCTCGTCATCACCCGGGCGCTTGAAGCCTTTTCTCATCTTAACATAGTAGCGCTTTAGTTCTTCCATGGCCTCCCTACTGAGGACTGGGTGGACGTTCTTTCTGGCATACGCTATGTACTTCTTGAGCAGGTCGTAGGGTATCTTTGGGGTGACGACTTCGGCCTCCCCTCTCCTGACCTTGAGGATGTGCTCCGCTATGCTCGAGTCGACCTTTTCGTCCGGCTCATCGAGGAGCAGGAAGATCAAGTCAAAACGGCTTAGCAGGGTCGGTGGGAGGTCTAGCTGCTCCGGAAGGGACTTGTGGCGGTTGAACCTGCCGTACTTGGGGTTCGCGGCGGCAATAACCGTTGTCCTGGAGTTGAGTGTCGCGGTGATGCCCGCCTTGGA
>Ga0209834_10000809_pt1 | contig 18399 bp, 11 predicted proteins | sample Mar14236cmmetaG_FD_184134 | JGI IMG/M metagenome (GOLD analysis project Ga0209834, IMG submission 184134) | Marine hydrothermal vent microbial communities from Guaymas Basin, Gulf of California to study Microbial Dark Matter (Phase II) - Marker... ...
CAGCCAACAGCTTTTCACGCTTTCACTTAACAAGTTTCGCTCCGCGAAACTTTAGCGTGAAAAAGATTTTGCGCGCAAAATCTTTGGCGTGAAAGCAGTTGTCTAAAAGCTCAAGTCAGGTGGTGGTGACTAACAGAAAAAGCGCAAATTATAACAGTGGACAGTATATTCGCCATTAACCATTCACAAATGAATGAATTAAATGGCAGACGGTAGCCATGATTTCATCGGCCTGGCTATCGCTTAAAATGAAAGGCGGCAATAGGCGGATGACACGTTCAGCAGTCACATTGATTAAAAGTTGTTTTTCAAGGGCTTGACTCACCAACGGCTTACAAGGGCGATCAAGTTCAATGCCAATCATTAAACCTTTGACACGAAGCGCCTGTACCCCAGCTATGCCGTCCAAAGCCTTTGAAAATCCTTCATAAAAACGTTGCTCCAATTGTTGTACACGTTGCAACATTTTTTCTTGTTCAATGGTTTCAATCACGGCCCGCGCGACTCGACAAACTAAGGGGTTGCCACCAAAAGTGGAACCATGATTGCCCGCTTGAAAAACCTGAGCCGCTTTACCACGCGCCAAACAGGCCCCTATGGGCACACCATTACCTAAGCCTTTAGCCAAAGTCAATACATCAGGCATGATATCGGTATGTTGATAGGCACACCATTGTCCAGTACGCCCCATCCCCGTTTGGATTTCATCCAGCATTAAGAGCCAATTGTTTTGATCACATAAAGCCCGTAGATTGGCCAAATAATCGGCCGCTGGAATCAGAATCCCGCCTTCACCAATAATGGGTTCGACTAATACCGCGACGATTTCAGTGTGTTGTTTAGCGATTTCAGCTATGGCGTTGACATCGTTATAAGGCACTCGAATAAAGCCTTCTACCAGAGGCTCAAAACCGGCTTGGATCGATGGATTACCGGTTGCGGATAACGTTGCCAACGTCCGCCCATGAAACGAGCCCTCAGTGACAATCACTGTCGGCCTTTTATAACCTTGATGATGCCCATATAAACGCGCCAATTTAAGCGCCGCTTCATTCGCTTCAGCACCCGAATTGCCAAAAAACGCGCTCTCCATCCCAGTGATCCGCACCAAGGCATCCGCTAAAGCTTGTTGATGAGCAATCCCATACAAATTAGAGGTGTGCAATAATTGATTGGCCTGTTCACAAATCACAGCCGTAATAGCTTGATGAGCATGTCCTAAGCCACAAACGGCTATTCCCGACAAAGCATCTAAATAACGCGCCCCTTGTGTATCCCATAGCCAAGCACCTTCACCTCTGACAAAAGTGACAGGCAAACGAGCATAGTTGGACATTAAAGTTGTTGACATATCAGTTATTATATAGTTGCCCAGAAAAGTTTCGTGCCAAACCTGCCAGGTTTGCCAAACCTGGCAGGTTTTTGACCTCTGACAAAACTTGGAAGCGATGAGTATTATATAGGGTGGGCTTGTTGCCCACCAATTTGCTCATACAATAGAATAAACTGAACACAAAGTTCAAAAAGTTGCTCTAGTTTTCCAATGGGCTTTCAATTGTAGCGAACTTGCACTACTTGTCGCGCATCCCGAAATTAATTTAATTTGTCCACAAAAAATTGCTGTGTGAACTTAATTTCGTGCGTATTACCCTGCATTTCAGGATCAACTGTAATCGTAAACGTCAAGTTCTCCTGATCAGAGAAGCCAAAAACACCGATGTAGTAAGCGACATCCCCATCAGGAACCTCTTTCATTTCGATGGTTTTCAACTGATTAGACAGGTTGACAGCTTGAGCTGTGACGTTTGCTTTGACAGCTTGTGTCAGAGCAAGCTGGTTTTTCTCACCCTTGCGAACAGAGACATTCAACATACCCTTTCTTTTACTCCGCGTAATGCCGTATTGAACGGCAATGCCTGGCTCTAAAAAACCGGTATTCAGAGCATTGTAATGAATCACATAACCATCGTCTGTCTGGTACTCATTTTCAGAGTCTGCCATAACAGACGAGGCGAAAGCCAACAACAAACCGGCCATTGTTAAAGATAAGGCTTGTTTAATCCACATATAAAAATTACTCCTGTTTAATAATAAAGTTAGGTAATCAATCGAAGTCGCCATAATAAAGATTAGAGTCATTCAGTGTCAAGCATTTTTAATTTCCAAACAAGTACAACGAATTATGAAATAAACGAATTTAATATAGCAACACTAGGTTGCACCTCAATGCCATTAAGTTAAGCGAGGGCGAAGGGCTGCCCCTACAATCCCAAAATATGTTGGTGTCATTTGTGGTATTTACAATGAAGTTGGAGTTCGCAAGCTCACTCCAACCTACATTTGTGGTCATTTTTTATTAAATGTTGGAGTTCGCAAGCTCACTCCAACCTACATTTGTGGTCATTTTTTTATTAAATGTTGGAGTTCGCAAGCTCACTCCAACCTACATTTGTTGTCTGATAACTGATAACTGATTCACTGTGTCGTCATTTTTAATCCTAGACTTTTTGGAGAGCTATTAAACAGTGTATTGATTGTTCTCGGTGGTTTTGGTTGCAAATGCACTCTTAAAGTTTGAGGGTTTTGGATAAATTGGCGCATAGAGATGACAACGCTGCTATCCAATTTTAGCCCACTTTGACTGATGTCACTTGTGATCTTGTTGCTCAATCCCTGTTTTAAACTGGCCAAAGTCATTTTTTGACGTTGTGCCAATTTTTGCAAAACGCGATTAACCAATCCCTTATTCGTATAACTGAATATCAAATGGGCTAATTGTATTCGCTCAACAGTTTTAACTAATGAGGCTATTTGAATGGGAACATGATTTAAATCCACCGACAGCTTTAAATCTCCCCAAGCATAAGCATTAGCTGTTATCAATACTGAAGTTTGTTTTTCGCTTACCAAAGCTTGACAGTCTACATCCGCCTTGACACGCGCATAGCCTAAACCACGTAATGCTTTAGGCGTGAGATAATAAGGGGCATAGCCAAAAGCAGACATCAATACTGGCACTGGGGGGGCACTATTACTGATTGGCAATTGTAGCCCTTGTATCGCGATTGAAAATTGCCCCGGTAACGTTTTTAAATCATAAAATTGATAGGCCTTTAAAAGCGTCACAGTATCAATCTGCACTGGAACAGAGTCTGGTAGGGTTAAGCGCAAATCATTAATAATAAGCGAGCCTAACAGAGAAAGACGGATATCAGCATATTCTATCAAAACTTTATCAGCTACTGATTGGATTGACGTATCAAATTCTATGCGTAACCGATGATCAATATAAGCTTTAGTGCCACCTAAAGACGCTGCTAAAATCATTAAAGCGGTCAAAATGACATTTTTTAAACGATACATTATTAACTATACTCTGTGGCACTCTGTGGCACTTTGTGATCGCCGTAAAGAAAAAGCTGACACTTGCACCCTAAGTTCTCGTAATCGCTTCCACTGGCACATAGCGCGATGCTCGCCAAGCGGGATAGAAACTGGCCACTAGCCCTAAACCAATAATCAGTACATTAGAAATCACAACATCAGAAAGACTTAATACGGGATAAATCAGGCTGCTTAAACCAGCCATTTCGTAACCTGCCGCATAGCGGGAAAAATCTAAACCTTCAGCGGTTAAAAGCAGTGTCGCGAAGCTCATTAAATTGCCGATAATTAAACCCATGCTCAACAAAAATAAGGACTCAAACAAAACTTGGCCAACTATCCAGCGCGGTTTCATACCCAATGCTTGAAATAAACCCATTTCGCGGGTACGTTCAAAAATAGCCATTAACAAGGTATTGACTAAACCAAAAGCGACTGCAATAAAGACGACAAGATACCAGATTAATAAAAATCCTTCAAAAACATTGACGATTACCATGACTAATGGATTCAGTGTTTGCCAATCTTCTACATCCTGTTCAGGTGCTGCCGCTCGTAACTTTTGCACAACCGTCTTCAAGTTATCACGATCATAGCCAAGTACAGCTAATTCAGAAATGTTATCCTGCATGCCTAGCATTTTTTGAAGACGCTGACGGCCGACGAAGACAAATTGTGTTTCCGTTTCTTCCATTTTTGTATCAAAAACACCGACGATACGAAAACCCCGTTCTGCAATGTCATGACTGTCGTTTTGACTCATCAACACCACGCGCTTACCCAGACGTGTTTCTAAACGCTCAACCAGTTTACGGCCTAAAATAATCCCTTTATCATCAAGACTTTCCAGATAACGGCCTTCTGTCACAGTATGAGCAATAAAAGACAAGCCTTGCTCTTGAACCGGATCAATGCCAACCAAAGTCACCCCTATAGATTCGCGCTCACTACTGACTACCGCTGGTACGCGCACTCGCGCTGCCCAACCTTTGATATCAGCTTCATTTAAAACCTTTAATAATGGCTCAGTCGGTGGAGGCATACTGTGTTCTATGACCGGATCATCACGATAACTGGGCGCATGAATTTGAATATGCGCCACAAGGTTACCAATCGCATTATTAACATACTGTTCCATCATGCCACGCATAAAGGCTGCAAGACTCAACATTGACCAAACCCCTATTGCGATAGCAAACAGGATAATGATAGTACGGCGCGGATAGCGCCAGAGATTGCGCCAAGCTAAAACAGTCAATAATTTCATCATTTAGTTATCAGTTGTAGGGTGGGTGTTGCCCACCATTCAGTTATACGCAAAAGTTTGTCGCTGTCAACTTTGCGACGAAAACCATTTCATCAAAGTCTGTCTGAATTGGAAAAGGCGTATCCAGCATTTTATGGCTAAAAGGGGTTAGCTTTTTCTTAAAGCTGTTTTTGCATTCAGGCCCTTTACCACCTATCAGTTTGCAAATTCTGTTCAAAAACACGCACATTTTAAATGATTTTGATATCATAATTTATGATTAAAAATCAAATACTTATTCTCTGTGGCACTCTGTGCTACTCTGTGTTCGCCGTAAAGAAAAAAAGCTCGGTGTCAAACTGATAGGTGGTAAGATTCGGGCCCTCCTATTATTGGTAATCTCAAGATGAATCAGTCAAAATAATATTGTTCATAAGCCTTTAACGGTTTAGAATAACGAACAATTTTAAAATCGGTCATATCTTATCATTGTACATAATTTAAAATGACATTTGTACTCCAAACCCAGATTTTATGCGATTACATTTTTCAAGCTCGGTACACCGCGATTTGTGCTATGCAGATACCACAGTGCATCAAAAAAGTGCATGAGGCTCGCCATAATGAACTACCTGTTCGCCAATTGTGTAATCGCACCGCTAAAAAACGCGCCAGCCGTTTTTCGCTTTAAGAAGTTTTGCGCGCAAAATTTTAATGGTGGGCAACAAAAACCCGTTACCCACCCTACATTTAAGATGGTGGGCTACAAAAAACCCGTTACCCACCCATTTCACGCGTTAAATACATAAAAGTTAAAGTTTTTTAACAAAAAATTGAACCTCGAATTGATTTTCGCGCAAACGTTTTTGTAAAGAAACTTTTGCCGAGAATTGATAATTGAGAATTGAGAATTGAGAATTAAGAATTTAAGAATTGAAAAGCAGGGCCCGTCAAAGTTGAGACTAACTTTTTGATTATTTTAGTCTTTTTGTCCATTTGAAACGATACCGGAAAGCATAAATTATAAGTGACTGTTTCTTAATAGAATTTTTGAAATAATCGAAGTCTACCGTGCTTAAATCAATAACTTATATCGGACTTTGACGAAGCCCTGATTGAAAAGCAAAAACTTTGCATAAAATAACATTTTATGAGATAATATTGCACTTAAATTTGTATAACAAGAGAGTTACTATAGATGGATGAGAATAAAAAACAGGCTTTGACAACGACACTCAAACAAATAGAAAAACAGTTTGGTAAAGGTGCAGTCATGCGTTTAGGTGATGTTGGTGCAACACAAGAGGTTGAAACCGTTTCTACTGGTTCTCTGGGCTTAGATTTGGTCCTGGGTGTTGGTGGTTTACCTATGGGGCGTGTGGTTGAAATTTATGGTCCTGAAGCTTCCGGTAAAACGACGCTTACCCTGCAAATTGCCGCTGAAATTCAGAAAAAAGGCGGATTAGCAGCATTTATAGATGCTGAACACGCACTGGACAGTCGTTATGCCGAAAAAATAGGCGTTAATATTGGCGAATTATACTTATCGCAACCTAATAACGGTGAAGAAGCCTTAGAAATCACTGATACTTTGGTGCGTTCTGGAACATTTGATTTAGTGGTCATTGACTCGGTGGCAGCCTTGACACCGAAAGCGGAAATTGAAGGCGATATGGGTGATTCGCACATGGGGCTGCAAGCTCGTTTAATGTCACAGGCTCTGCGTAAACTCACCGCGAATATTAACCGCACCGGAACCTTGGTTGTTTTCATTAACCAAATTCGGATGAAAATCGGAGTCATGTTTGGCTCGCCGGAAACGACTACAGGGGGAAATGCCCTCAAGTTTTACGCCACTGTGCGCCTTGATATACGCCGAATCGGTTCTGTTAAGCGGGCAGATGAAGTCATCGGTAATGAAACTCGTGTCAAGGTGGTTAAAAACAAAGTGGCCCCGCCGTTTAAAGAAGTGGTATTTGATATTATCTACGGCGAAGGGATTTCCAGAGAAAGTGAATTGATTGATTTAGGGACAAAAAACGATATTATCGAAAAAGCCGGTGCCTGGTATAGCTATAATGGCAACAAGATTGGTCAGGGCAAAGAGAATGTCCGTGTGTACTTGAAAGACAATCCAGAAACCGCAAAAATAATTGAGCAGCAAATCCGCGATAAATTGCTGCCTCAAAAAGCTTCTACACAGGCAGCGCCTGCAGAAAAAAGTTCGACAAAAAACACCAAGAAATAATGGATAACGCGATAGAAAAAGAACTGTTATGACTGACCCATATTCACTCACGCAAGCACGTTGTAACGCAGTAGAATATTTAACAAGACGAGAACACGCCAGCGAAGAAATACGCAATAAATTGAAACGCAAAGGATTTGAACCAAGCGTCATTGATTGCGTATTAATTCAATTGCGGGAGGATAAGTTGCTAAGTGATGAGCGTTTTGTAGAGAGTTTTGTTCGTACCCAAACTAATAAGGGCTACGGACCTTTGCGTATTCAGCAAGAATTACAAAAGCGTTGTCTTGGCGGGGAATGGATAAAAGACTTGTTAGATATCAATCACGTTGATTGGATGACACACGCTCGTATCGCAAGGGAGAAACACTTTGGTTATGGCGTACCGCAAAACCAACGTGAGTTTGCCAAGCAAGTCCGTTTTTTACAGAATCGTGGTTTTACTCAGACTCAAATTCAATCATCATTTTCTTATGAAGATGATTAGGATCGATGAAAAATTAACTTCCTCCGATATCCTCTATAAACATCAATAGTGGTGTATAAGGATTGAGGAAGTTATTTTTGAGCTGATCCTTATTCAAGTTTGTTATCATTAACTTCAGGAGTTCAGGATTTCATAAGCTCATAAATTCAGCATTTCAGACTTATGTTCTTCTGAATTTCTGAACGCCTTTCGCGGCAAAAGTTGAATGATTAATATTAATTATTAATCAGCGTAAATCATGACAATCAGCGCAATCTGCGTTCTATCACGTTTTGTTTGTTGAAAGTTCACTTATTTTCTGTTTAACATCTTGTTGCTCACTACAGAATAATTCATAATTCATAATTCATAATTCATAATTCATAATTCCTCTTTTACCCCTGCACTTTTAATCGCACCCGCTGTATAAGGATTGAGGAAGTTATTTTTGAGCCGAACCATAGCGAAAACTTTAACCTTGATTTTTTGCCCCAGTTTTTGCGTGCAAAAACTGTATTTCTAGACGTTCAGAAAAATAATTTCACAAATCCCTTTTGAATTTTGAAAATAATTATCTGAAGAGGGCTTTGAGCTTCGCGCACCGAAGGCTCACTTAAGAAGTTGCGCGCAACTTCTTAAGTGAACCGGAGGTGGGCTACGCTAAATACAGTTTTGCGCGCAAAACTTTTGCGTGAGCCTTCGGTGCGCGAAGCTAAATACAGTCTAGTTGCCCAAGTTGCCCCCAAAAAGGCCCGAAAACCTATAAAACGCTGAACTGATTTAGCTTCGCTGATCTTCGGTTCGAGGCAAAAGTTTTGCGCGCAAAACTTTTGCCTCGAAAACTATTTTTTGAACAAAACTATAAAACGGAACATTTCACGCCAGTTTTGAGTTTTACTGATGTTAAAATCTATAGCATTGATTTTATGATTCTTATCAAAATCCTACATTCTATAAAATCAATGCGTTATGTTAAATCGGTATAAACGCTATTAATTGGTAATTAGGCAATTGGTGGGTATTTAAGGTTTGTAATAGGCGATTTATCGCCTATTTTTTCGCCTATTTTAAATAAAGTTAAACGGTTTTTCGTGAGCGCGATTTATCGCTTATTTTTAACTTTGTGTCCATTACCATTACCTATTACTCTAAAATATTTTAGTTTCTGAACATTTTCTCATCAAAAAAGTGCATAAGAAGCAATAGAGATTAATTGACAACTTCAGCCCAAAAACGCCTGAACTCAGGCATTTCAAAGTTGAAGAGAAGAGAATGAGCCTATCTCTTATATCATCTCATCTCATTTTCTTTTAAACTATAGATTCGTCTTTTTAATTGATTGACGTTTTGCAATCTGAATAATTGACGTGAATTTAAAATCTGGCGAGTGTGTTCCAATCACAATTGAATTAAAAGACTTGCCCTTAATAACTCTTGAGCTTCAAGTTTTTTGTAAATAATTGATTTTAAAATAATTTCACACCAAGGAGGGTGAACATGCGTGTTCGCCCTTGTTGTTCGCTCTTATTAAATGAAATTATTTTTATGAAAATCTATAGCTATTTAATCAGTCAATCTGTGATTTTGCGACGGCAAATAACATCAAAAACTTGAAGTGTCGAGTGTAAAAACATTGTAATGCTTCTAATGCGAATTAAGGGTTGTGATAGAACGCAGATTGCGCTGATTGTCATGATTTTCACTTAATAAGTTTCGCTCCGCGAAACTTATTAAGTGAAACGCTGATTAATGATTAATATTAATCGTTCAATATCAATCTGACCATTACAAATGGCTTATCAATCACTCTAAAAAGCGTGTTATTGATAACTCACTCATTTTAAATGTATTTATATTTATTAACGCTTAATCATCGCATTGCTAATTTAAATCGCTTTTCATTGACACACATTCCTTGAGTTTCGGTTCAAAATGAAAAGTTCACAATTCACAATTCTACGCAAGTTTTTGCTTGCTATGAATTTTTGCGTTGAACACAATTCACAATTCATAATTAGGTCATCATTTCAACTGTTCAACCATGAGAACAAAGATATGACTAAAATACGTCTATTGATGTTACTGATAGGCTCGCTCACTGGCTTTTTTTTAGCGCAGCCTGCTGCCTCTTTGGAAATCCTGAGAATGACACCCACTGGTGTCGATGTGCCCACTGGGCGGCAAATTGTTATTACATTTAACCAGCCAGTTGTGCCTTTAGGCAAGATGGAGCGTGATACGGCAGAAATGCCCATTACTATCACACCGGCGCTACAGTGCCAATGGCGCTGGCTGAATACCGCTAGCTTAGCTTGTCAGTTAGGCGACGAAAATGCTTTAAAGCCTGCGACGCGCTACGAAGTGCAGGTTGCACCGGGCATTATGACAGAATCAGGGCAGACACTGAATGCCCCATTTCACAATACCTTTATTACTGAACGGCCAACAATCAGTTATACCTCATTTCACACTTGGCAAGCGCCCGGTATGCCCAAAATCTGGGTGACTTTCAATCAACAGGTTACGCCTGACTCAGTCGCACAACATTTGTATTTGCAAAAACCCAATAAAGAGCGTGTGGCTGTCAGGGTTGAATTACCGCCTATTGAGGATGAAGAAGAACCCCTATCCTCACAGTTTTCCTCTGTTTGGATAGTCTCGCCTAAAATCCTGTTACCCTTAGATACCAAAATGATTTTGCGGGTTGAACCCGGGATTCAGTCGCAGATCGGCCCTGAACTTAGCATTGAGGAACGCATCTTAACTCGCTTTGACACCTTTCCTGAGTTTAAATTCCTTGGAATGGCGTGTACGAATTTAGACGACCAATCTGTCTCTATTCGTTCTGATAAACTTCGACTTAACAATGACAATCGTTGCAATCCGTTGCAAGGCGTGTCATTGCTGTTTTCTAGCCCTGTTATTAAGGAAATCGTTCAGGAGCATTTACTGGTTTTGCCGGATTTGGCAGGGGGGCGTACTGATTACGATCCTTGGGAAAATGTTTCCAGTTATTCACGACTTGACGAATATCATAACAAAGGCCAGATTTACAAGTTATGGTTACCTGGTACCTTGAAAGCTTACCACAATTACCAGTTATCCATTGTCAGTCCTCAGTTATTTAAGGATGAATTTGGTCGTGCCTTGCCAGAAGCGACTGATATTCAATTTGCAACATCGCATCGTGCGCCAAACTATGTTTTTGAGCATGACATCTCGGTGCTGGAAAAAGGGGTTGATAGCGACTTACCCATTGTTGTAACAAATCTAAAACGCCTTTCCCTTAAGTACCATTTTTTGACCGCCCAAGGTTGGAGTGCTAAGAAATATCGCCGGGTGTCAGTGCCTAAAGTGAAAGATATTGCTTTTAGAATGCCGCTCGGTATTCGGGAGTTGATACCCAGTTCATCGGGGGTTGTGCAAGGCCATTTTACGACTTGGCCTGATATTAATAATCAATATGCCGAACGGTACAACCGGTTTTTTAGCCAAGTCACACCTTATTATGTGCAAGCCAAGTTAGGACACCATAATACGCTGGTGTGGGTAACGGATTTTGCGACAGGTTTACCCGTCAGTGATGTAGAAGTGTCCATGTATAAAGACACTTATGCCCCTGATCAATCAATGCCCGAACCGTTAACGGTTGCCCTGACCAATGCTAATGGAATCGCACGCTTACCGGGAACGAAAACCTTAGACCCACAATTAAAACATGCTTGGGTGTATGGCGATTATCAGAAAGAAGACCGTTTTTTTATACGGGCTCAAAAAGGCCTAGATATTGCCCTGTTGCCACTTGATTCCAATTTTCGCGTCTATCTGTATGAGATAACGGATTCTAGTTTTTATCCTGATCAGCGTCAGAAATACGGCCATATCCACACTTGGGGTAGTACAGCACAAGGAGTGTATAAAGTCGGTGACACGGTGCAATACAAATTTTTTGTGCGTGATCAAAGTAACGAGAATTTTGTACCCGCACCGCAGCACGGCTACAGCTTGGCCGTTAGTGATCCGATGGGTAAAGTGGTTCATGAGATCAAAAACTTCAGCTTATCTGAGTTTGGCGGTTATCATGGCGAATTTCCGATTCCGAAAACAGGTGCCGTGGGTTGGTATCGCTTTGAATTAACGGCTAATTTTAAAAGGGGTCGCACTTGGCAACCGATGCGCGTATTGGTCAGTGATTTCACGCCATCACCGTTTCGTGTGCTCACTTCGTTGAATGGTGAACTTTTCCACGCAGGCGAAAACGTCACGATTAATACCGCCGCAACCTTACATGCCGGTGGCCCTTATGTCAATGCACAAACGAGGATTCATGCCACTCTCAGTCAGGAAAGCTTTGAACCAAGTCACCCACAGGCAAAAGGTTTTTGGTTTGATGTCTATGTTGATGAGGTTGATGAACAAACCGTATTCAGCGTGGAAGACAAACAAGTTAATGATAAAGGCCTGTTGCAAACCTCATTTACCTTGTCAGAATCCTTAAAAGTCTTGTATGGTAAGCTCAATATCGAAAGTGCTGTACGCGATGATCGGGGTAAAGATGTTGCCAGTAGTGCCACGGCACGTTATGTCGGGCGAGATCGTTTTATCGGCCTCAAAGAAACCAGTTGGGTACTCACGGCCGATCAACAAGCTAAAGTCTTATTGTTAGTGGTTGATGAGCATGGCAAACCGACAGCTAACAGCGATATTGAAGTCAAGATAGAACGCCGAGTCACCAAGGCATCGCGTGTCAAAGGGGCAGGTAATGCTTATTTAACCCATTATGAACATGAATGGGTTGATGTCGCATCATGCGAAGATAAATCTGAACTCACTACCAGCACCTGTACTTTTGTGCCCCCTGCGGCCGGCGCTTATAGAATGACGGCCAGTATTAGAGACAGCCAAGGCCGATCCCATAGTACACAATTGCATCAATGGGCGACGGGTAAAGACTATGTCATGTGGGAAAGCGCGCCAGGGCATGGCCTAGAAATCGTGCCTGAACAGGAAACCTATAAAGTCGGTGATACGGCCCGTTATCTGGTTAAAAATCCCTACCCAGGCGCACAAGCCTTAATCACAGTAGAACGCTTTGGTACCCTTAAAAGCTGGGTAAAAACCCTAGACAAGACTTTAGAGATTCTTGAAATCCCAGTAGAACCCAACTATGTCCCAGGCTTTTTTGTTTCCGTCACTGTCATGTCGCCGCGTGTTGATAAACCCATTGATGAGAATCAAGTTGATCTCGGTAAACCGGCCTTTCGTATGGGCTATGTCCAAACGGATGTCAGAGAGCCTTACAAAGAACTGGTGGTAGACATTCAAACGGATAAAGCGGTTTACAAACCCCGTGAACAAGTCACAATTGATTTACAAGCTAAACCGCGCCATCCAGAATCAAATCTCAACCCGCACGCCTCAAAAATTGAATTGGCCGTCACCGTGCTAGATGAGTCCGTATTTGACTTATTAGCCCAAGGGCGAGATTACTTTGATCCGTATAAAGGGTTTTATACGTTGGATGATTTGGATATGGCCAACTTTAGCCTCATGTTACGCTTAGTTGGGCGGCAAAAGTTTGAGAAAAAAGGCGCTAACGCCGGAGGCGATGGCGGTTCCAGTTTGAGTATGCGTTCCGTCTTTCAATTCGTCAGTTACTGGAATCCTGCCATTGAAACGGATGCGGAAGGTAAAGCGCAAATTCAATTCACCGTACCCGATAATTTGACAGGCTGGCGCGTATTAGTCATGGCCGTCACGCCAGGTGATCGCATGGGTTTAGGGGATGCTAATTTCAAAGTCAATCAACCGATTGAAATTCGCCCAGCCTTGCCTAACCAAGTCACTAGCGGTGATCGTTTTCAAGCGGGCTTTACGATTATGAATCGCACGGACAAACTACGCGATTTGAACGTCATTTTAAAAGCCACCGGGCCGATTATGGGCAAGGTTGTTCAGCAAAGCGATATCATTCAAGCCTTGCCGTATAAGCGTTATACCCAATGGTTACCGCTCCAAACGACAGCTTCAGGTACGATTTACTTGACGGCCATCGCCAGTGATGCAGAGGAAAAAGATGCCTTACGCAAAACGTTGAAAGTACATCGCCGCCGGCCCGCCACCACAGTCGCGACTTATGGCACCACTCAAAGCAATGAAGTCAGCGAGTCTGTGCAATTCCCGACGGACATTCATACCGATGTCGGTGGTTTAAATGTTATCGTTTCACCAACCGTTATCGGTGACATCGAAGGTGCTTTCAAATACATGCGTGATTATCCTTATGCCTGTTGGGAACAAAAACTCAGCAAAGGTACTATGGCCTCGCATTACAACAACCTGCGTCCCTATTTGGCTAACGGCTTAAAATGGAAAGAAAGTCAAACCTTGCCAGAGAAAACGATACAACTCGCAAAAGAGTATCAAGCGCCCAATGGTGGTATGGCTTATTATCTTGCCAAAGATGAATATGTCAGTCCCTACTTAAGCGCCTATACCGCTTTAGCATTCAACTGGTTAAGCGACAGTGGCCACACGGTGCCTGAAACAGTAAAGCAGAACCTGCACAATTACCTGCTCACCCTGCTGCGAAAAAATGTGATGCCCGATTTTTATTCCAAAGGCATGGCCTCAACGGTGCGCTCCGTTGCACTGTCGGCTCTAGCGAAACACGGTAAAATCACACGTCAAGAGATTCGTCGTTATCACAGATATGTGAAACAGATGAGCTTGTTTGGCAAAGCGCAGTTTTTATCCGCAGCCTCACAGGTACCAGGAACGGGCAGAATCAGTACACTTGTTGCAGATATGATTCTGGCACACGCCTCACAAACAGCCGGTAAAATCTCTTTTACCGAAAGCCTAGATACCGGCTATAAACGTATGCTATCCTCTTCTTTGCGTACTCAATGTGCGGTTCTGAGCAGTTTAAGCCAATATCACGAAACAACTGGGAAACAAAGCCAAGTTGGTGATCTACCCTTTAAACTGGTACGTAACATAACACAAACGCGAAAGACACGGGGGCATTGGGAAAATACCCAAGAAAACATGTTCTGCATGAATGCCTTGATAGACTACGCTCGCATCTATGAAAAAGAGAAGCCTTTAATGACGGTGCGAAGTTGGTTAGATGCAGATGAATTGGGTGAAACTGCCTTTGACGATGTCAAAAATCCGCCAGTAAGCTTTACCCACGAGATGACGGTTGACGATCCGGGTAATAAAGCGGCCGTTAAGCTAGAACGCGAAGGGCAAGGCCGACTGTATTACACGGTTCGATTAACCTACTCTGAAAAGTCCGAAAAGGCGAAAGCCGTTAATGCCGGTATCGAAATCCAGCGCGAATATCATGTCAAACGTGATGAAGAATGGATACGCTTAAAGAGCCCGATGAGCATTAAAACGGGTGAATTGATAAGAGTAGACTTGTACGTCTCTTTACCCGCACCGCGTTATTTTGTAGTCGTAGACGATCCCGTGCCAGGCGGGTTAGAACCTGTCAATCGTGATTTAGCCACCAGCTCAAACATCGAAGCAGACTCAACTGAGAAACAATATGCAGATGATTCGTTGTGGTTTAAACATAACGATTGGGAAGAATATGGTGGTTGGTGGAATTTCTACCATAAGGAGTTACGTCACCATGCCGCGATATTCTATTCGGATTATCTCTCAGCCGGCCATTATCATCTGTCTTATGTCGCACAAGCGATTGCACCAGGAGAATTTAGTGTCATGGCAACACACGCTGAAGAGATGTATGAACCTGATGTACATGGCAAAGGGATGCCCGCCATGCTTAAGGTAGAACGGGAATAAATTCATAAATCAAAATGTATTTCACGCGTGAAATGGTGGGTAACGGGTTTTTGTTGCCCACCATCTACAAATATTTATTAAAGATGGTGGGCAAGTTCGTTTCGACGCGGGGCGTCGAAACGAACTTACCCACCCTACATATTTAATATTAATATAACAGAACACGGTTCACTGATAACTGACAACTGACAACTGATAATGCAGAGTCATATCCAAATCATACTCGTTGGCATCACGCACCCCGGTAATATTGGCGCGGCTGCACGGGCCATGAAAACCATGGGCTTGTCGCAGTTGCGCCTAGTGCAACCGAAATATTTTCCCAGCGCCGAAGCAACAGCACGCGCCAGTGGTGCTGATGATCTTTTAATCAATGCACAAGTCTTCGATAATTTTGAAGACAGTTTACAAGATTGCCACTTGATATTGGGTGTCAGTGCCAGACAACGCACCATTGCTTGGCCAGTATTAACGCCTAGAGCCGCTGCTGAAAAAGCTTTAGCTCTACCCGGAAAAGTGGCCGTTGTCTTTGGGCGAGAACAGTCTGGATTAACGAATCAAGAATTAGATCATTGTCATTATCTCGTACAAATTCCGACTCATCCCACATTTCGCTCTCTCAATGTCGCATCGGCCGTACAAATATTGGCCTATGAATTACACAGTCAGAGTGAAGCGTTAAAAGCAACAGATGATGAACATTATTTAATCAAGAATAACCCATCATTACCTCAACCTGCCTCAGCATTAGCGATGGCACAATTTTATGAACACCTTGAACAAACCTTGATTGATATTGCATTTTTAGACCCACAAAATCCAAGACAACTCATGCGACATCTACATCGTTTGTTTAATCGTGTACAACTCACCGATTCAGAAATCAATATTTTGAGAGGCATTTTGACCGCAGCCCAAAGACTCACTGATAACTGATTACTCTACACTTTGAACTTCAAAAAGAGGTTTTTATGAGAACAAGTATTCTATGGAGTGTGTGCTTCTTCTTCTTATTTACATCATCCAGCATCTATGCCAATACTTGGCTACAACAACGGTGGCACTTTAAAGACGCTTATCAAGCCTTGAATCAGAATGAAGGGAAAACCTTCAAACGCTTGTCAGCGCAACTGAAAGGATATCCCATTGTCCACTATCTGCGCTACCTCGATCTCAAAGAGCATCTTGAGACAGAAAAGGCAGAAACCCTCCAAGCGTTTTTGCTTCAATACCAAGACAGTCCTTTTGTGCGCCCTTTACGGGAAGCATGGCTCAGACAACTGGCTAAAAAACGCGATTGGGAAACTTTCCTGAAAGCTTATACCCCCCAGAAAGACACCGTCTTACAGTGTTATCATCTCCAAGCACGTCTCAAGACACAAGGGGATTTGAAGGGGTTCTTGGAACAAGCGAAAGCCTTATGGGCAGTAGGAAAATCACAGCCCAAAGCCTGCGATCCGGTATTTAAGTACCTCTACGACAATGAAATCATCAGCAATCAATTGCGTTGGAAACGCATTCGTCTCGCCATGCGAAAAGGCCGACTTAGATTGGCAAGATATCTTGCTAGAGGCTTGTCTCAAGCTGACCAGATATTGCTAGAACGCTGGCAATCTATGCACAAGAAACCAGCACGAGAGCTGAAAAGATTTAAGCATCCTGATAACCCAATTGCCCGTGAAATAGTGCTGCATGGGTTAAAACGTTTAGCACGCTCAGATGCGAAGGCCGCTTATGAACATTGGAAAAAATACCAGAAAGACTACGCCTTCACCACTGAAGCAACAACGGCAATCTCTCGCTACATTGCATTAATGGCTGCCACAGAAAACCTAAGTGAAGCCAACGCTTGGCTAGAAGAGGTAGATAAAAAGGGCCTTGATAAGCAGATCAACCAAGCCAAATTACAACTTGCCCTGGCTAAGCAAGATTGGCAAGCCGTCAAAGAACTGATACAGTCTTTGCCCATTGCAAAGCAAGCGCAATCCAAATGGCAATATTGGCAAGCGCGTGCTTTCGAGCAAAGCGGACAAACAAAAGATGCAGCAAAACTGTTTCGCCAATTATCTAAACAGCGTAGTTACTACCGTTACTATGGCTTCTTAGCGGCGGAACGACTTGATAAACCTTATTCATTTCACGCACAACCGTTGACAATCACTCAAGAACAGAAAGATCAATTACTTGAGAACAATGCCGCCCTGATACGTGCCCGTGAATTGTACTTCATTGGATTGACAAACTTCGCTCGCAAGGAATGGCAAGCGGTATTACCCACGTTAAGCCCTGACGAATTAAAAACAGCGGCCGCTTTAGCCCACGAATGGGGTTGGCATGATCGGGCCATCCACACCTCGGCTAGAGCCAAACATTTTCATGATCTCAAGATCAGCTTTCCGCTCCCTTTTTATGACGCGGTACTCACTAACGCTCAGGCCCAAAAGCTGGACTATGCTTATGTTTATGCCATCATGCTTCAAGAAAGTCTTTTTCAAACTGATGCCCATTCCTATGCAGGTGCCTTAGGCCTCATGCAACTGATGCCAGCAACAGCTGAGGAAGTGGCTAAAAAGCAACGCATCAAGTTAAAAAACGACCAAGACTTGTTGGTGCCCGATATCAATATCTTGCTAGGCACAAGCTATTTAAGGAAAATGCTTGACCGATTCAACGGCAATATGCTGTTAGCCACTGCGGCCTATAACATGGGCCCATCACGCACCAAACGGTGGATGAAAAAATATCGCTGTTTACCTGCCGATGTTTGGGTAGAATTGATTCCGAATAATCAAACCCGCCACTACGTCCAAAGTGTCATGAGTTACACACCCATTTTTGATTCCCAATTGGTGGGACACCAAGATGTCAAGCGGATGCCACTTGAAAAGATTCCATCGGATGGATGCACGTAGGGTGGGAAAGGAAGGGGCAACCACAAGGGATTGCCCCTACAGACAATTGGTTATTGTAGGGGGCAATCCCTCGTGGTTGCCCTTGTGTGAAGCGTTCCCATTTAATAATCCCAATACCCAATCAATCGCATTCCAAAACGTCACAATTCTTGATAAAACCAGTTAGAAGAATTGTAAACCTTATAAAAAGGGGCAACCGAAGGTTGCCCCCTACAATCATTCATTTGCCACGGAAAAACACGGAAAAACACGGAAAAATATTCCGTGCTTTCTGTGTCATTCCGTGGCTTTTAATACATCTCAATTCCCACTATTTGAACAC
>Ga0209834_10000810_pt1 | contig 18388 bp, 14 predicted proteins | sample Mar14236cmmetaG_FD_184134 | JGI IMG/M metagenome (GOLD analysis project Ga0209834, IMG submission 184134) | Marine hydrothermal vent microbial communities from Guaymas Basin, Gulf of California to study Microbial Dark Matter (Phase II) - Marker... ...
GCCTGATATTGTCCATGCCCATGAACCAGCTTTGATCGGTTTAATCGGACAGGTTTGGGCCCGGATGAATTCAGTTCCTTTTGTACACACATCTCATGTGCTGCCAAGCAAGGCAGTTGATTTTGGCACAGCAGACAAGATACATTTTCCCACACCTCTGGCCAACAGTCCAATCAGCGACTTCGCCATCAATAGTATCTTATCTAATTTCTTCACCAACTGTGATGCGCTGATCGCTCTCAATCAATCAGCCTATGATTCCATCCGTGAGTTTGGCTACACCGGTCCGGTTTTTATAATACCTAACGGCAGGGTGCTTTCTCATTACACCTCAAAGCAAATCGCGGATATAAACTCTGAACAAAAGAACCTTCTATTTATTGGGTATTTGAACGAGCGGAAGAATCAGCACTATCTACTGAAAGCATTGAAGTATTTACCAGAGAACTACTTCCTGCGCTTGATCGGTAAACCCCTGAATCCGGACTATAAACAGAAACTGGATAAATATATCGAGAAACACGAGATAGCGAACGTGGAATTTATGGGACAGATCGAACATGATCAAATTTCAGAATTCCTCGAATCCGCCCATGTGTTTACCTCAGCTTCAACCATGGAGGTGCAGAGTTTGGTGGTGATTGAAGCCTTGGCATCCGGAACGCCAGTTGTGGGTCTCTCAAATGAAACCATCGATGAATTGATTTCTGATGATGTTGGTGCCTGGCTGGCCAGAAACCAGAAACCATCTGAATTTGCTGAACAGGTCATACGGGTTTGCTCATTACCTGAAGACCAGTATGGAGAAATGTGTCAAAACGCCCGGGACCGGGTAGCGCATCTGGATTGGTCCAACATCGTTCAGTCGACTATTCTCGCCTACCGGGAAATCCTCACCATCAAGCTGTTCATGTCCGAGGAAGAAAGTGACATGTTGAACAGCCTGGTCAATTTCTTCACGCTTGGGGAAGTGAGGGAATATTTACTGAGTGTCATCGCGGAAGCGAGGAAGGGATCTCCAGCTTTAAAAAGGCGCTTACAGGTTCCCCGCTGGCTTCAATCCTGGATTCGGGTTCCTTCTTCGACCTGGATAATTTCTGGAGTGACCATCCTTGTTTCTGTGATAGGGTATCTTTTTATGCGCGGGAAAGGGAACAAAAATGGTCAGCTGGATAGCGGTGATAATTAACTGGAACCACATTTTGTTTTCGACAAACTCCTACCTTGCTGAGGGTTCCCAGACGGCTATAAGAGAACGAATTGTTTGAACAGTCTGTTGTATAATATGTCGTTAGCGCATATTGTCAACGGTTTCCAATTGCAGGATACCTGAGGAAATATTTATTGGGAGTGTACTATGGATGATTATCTAGTAAGAGGGAAACTCAAGGATTTAGACCCCAAGCTTTATGAGCTGCTTAAGATTGAAGAAGAGCGGCAGTACCGAAGGTTGATCCTGATCCCCAGTGAGAGCATGACGCCCAAAGCGATCAGGCGGGCTTTGGGCTCGGGTTTTCATAATATCTATGCTGAAGGTTACTCTTTCGATCTGACCGGGGGGTTAACGGAAGAAGAACTCTTTGATTATGACAAATTATTAACCGAGTACCGCCGATATTCAGATGATCGTTACTATAAGGGAGTAGAATATGCCGATATCCTGGAGGGAGTTGCCTGCCAGCGGGCGGCAATCGCCTTTGCCAGCAATGGGAAAACAGCCCTGGATATTTATGTGAACGTCCAGCCTCTTTCCGGAGGTCCTGCCAACAACGCGGTCTATCACGGACTTGTGAACATTGGCGATACGGTGATGGGCATGAATTTGCTGCATGGCGGACACCTCTCCCATGGATCTCGAGTGAATCGTTCTGGCGAGTTTTATAATATTGTTTCCTATTCTGTTGATTCAGAAACAGAAAAACTTGATTACGATGAAATAGAAAAACTTGCCAAACAGCATCGTCCAAAAATGATCATTGCTGGGGTATCGTCTTATTCCTGGCAGTTGGATTGGAAGAGATTCCGAGAGATTGCTGATGAGGTAGGAGCTTATTTGCTGGCGGATATTTCCCATGTGGCAGGATTGATCGTTGCCGGAGAATATCCCTCTCCTATAGGTCAGGCCCACATCATATCTTCAACGACGCATAAAACCCTTCTCGGCCCGCGGGGCGCGATCCTGATGAGTACAGATCTGGATATCATCCAGCAGATTGATCGGGCTGTATTCCCTGGTGAACAGGGCGGCCCACATGTGAATGTGTTCGGAGCCATGGCTCTGGCCTTCAAACTGGCTAAAACGGAGCATTTTGCGGCTTTGATGAAGCAAATTGTCAAAAATTGCCGGGTGCTCAACGATCGCCTGGAGGAAAGGGGTTTCAGGATCCCATTCGGGGGCACGAATACCCATTTGACTAATATTGATACCAAATCGATCACCGGCAAGGATGGCGCCTGGCTGAGTGGCGACCTGGCTGCCCGCATTCTGGATATGGCAGGCATTGTGACTAACCGGAACACGATCCCAGGAGATAAATCAGCTTTGAATCCTTCCGGGGTCAGGATGGGAACCCCTTGGATCAGCCAGAGGGGATTCAAAGAGGATGAAACCAGCCAGGTGGCTGATATCATCGCGGATGTGCTGTTCTCCTGTGAACCCTATTACCAGGGCAGGGGACTGCGCGCCAAGGTGGATTTTAAGATCCTGGAAGAGGCCAAATTAAAAGTCCGCGATTTGGCCCAAAAATCAGGCATTGATTATAAGCCACAGGCCCATGGATATCCCCATTTTTATTATCTGGATGATGAAGCCGATGAGCATCAAGCCACCTCCTCTTATATCATCAGCGGTGATAAGTCCCGCGAGTTTTTGAATTATCTTGTCAGCAGTGATATTGAGGCTATGGAATGTGGTACCAATCAACCCGCCTTGCTGTACACGCCTGAGGAACAGATCCCGGCGCTGGTAACTTGCGATGACCTGCAGAGCTTCCATCTGACAGTCCTGGCTGAAAAAGCCGGCCTGGTGTTGACCTGGCTGCGGGCAGTGTCAGACGGGTATGTCAGGGTCGATGAAGATGTGCTGCGGAAGATCCCCGGGCCGGTAATAGTCCGAGAATCGGACCGCGAATATGCTTCCCTGGTTGAAGGGGACCCTTATGGGAAGTACAAACCCTTTTATCTGGGCATGCGGGAAGAAGAAGGAGAAACCCTGCCTGATTTCACATGGGAGGAAATTGAAACCCCCTTACGGCGCACATCTCTCTATGATCTGCATCTCGAACTGGGCGGCAGGATGGTACCGTTTGCAGGCTGGGAGATGCCTGTCCGCTACAAATCTGTCCAAGAAGAACACAATGCCGTTCGTGAGACTGCTGGATTGTTCGATGTCACCCATATGGGGGTGTTCCAGGTTGAGGGACCGGATGCGATGGCGTATTTAGACAGCGTAGTTGGAAACGATGTCTCAGCGCTCGATGCTGGCGAATCTCTCTATGCTCATTTTTTGGATCCGGATGGACAGGTGCTGGATGATACCTTGATCTACCGCCGGAATGAGTTCGACTATATGGTTGTCGTCAACGCTTCCAATGAGGCTAAGATCTGGAAATGGCTGAATGAGGTCAAATCGGGAGAAGTTAAGATAGACAATCAGCGTCCCTGGGCCAGGGCTTACGGGATCCGGGCAATACTCCGGAATCTCAAGAATCCGCTAGAAGGAGCCGATCAGCTAGTTGATCTGGCGCTCCAGGGTCCACGATCACGGGATATCCTCCTGGAATTGGGCTTCAGCAGGGAGGATGAACGGAAAATCAACCACTTGCGGTGGGCTGAGCTTTGTGAGGTCAACAACGACGATTTTCGTCTGGTAGTGTCCAGGACCGGCTATACGGGCGAGCGTTATGCCTATGAGCTTTTTGTGCACCCAGACAAGGTCGTTGACCTCTTCAAGAAATTGCTGGAAGTGGGAAAATCCTATGGACTCAAACCCTGTGGACTGGGTGCCAGGGATTCTCTGCGAACTGAAGCTGGCCTTCCTCTCTATGGGCATGAAATTGCCGGAGAGCTGAATATCAACGTTGGCGGAGCGGGGTTTGGCTCGTATGTGAAGGTCAATAAGCCCTGGTTCATAGGCCGAGAAGCCTTTCTGGCCCAGGAGCAATCCCGTGAAAACGTGATCGCCCGTTTCCGGTTCAGCGAGAAGCGTGTTCGGAAAGCCCATTACGGGGATCCGGTCATGGATGAGCAGGGCCGGGTGATTGGGAAAGTGACCAGCTGTGCAACGGACAGCGAGGGTTATTTCCTTGGCCAAGCCTATGTCAATAAACGCTATGCGAAGAAAGGCACCTTGATCTATATTTATCAGGATGTTGAAAAACGGAAGGGTACGGAATTGACCGATCTCAGTTACGGCGAGCGTGTAGCGCTGCCAGATACGGCGACGATATTGCGTCGATTCCCCCGCTTCTAAAAAAAGGAGGTTATCCTCCAAATCGAGGGATAACCTCTTCCGTATCTGAACTGTAGGGGCGACCCGCCGGGTCGCCCTGCACTGCGGAAATCTCATATGTAACTGAGCGTTCCTTCTTCACGATCCTCCTCCCATTGAAGAGGATTCTCAGTGATGTATTTCTTGATGCCAGGAGCTCTCTGGTGTTCCGGATGATCCTGTCGTAGTAATTCCTCTGCCAGACCGGCTCTCCAGGCGTTCTTCTCAGCAGGTTGATTCCTTTCGTAACCCGTGATTTATACTGACTTATGATCGCCCCCAATGATTTGAGTATAGGCCGAAAGTGGTGTTTCGGGCGAGCTGGTGGCTCGCCCCTACATCCGTTATCCAAAGGATGGCATGGATATGATCGGTCATGATGACAAACTCATCGTCATATGTCTCAACGTTAGGAGATGTACTCTGTAATTCAAGCAATTCTCCACGAGCTACTGTGCCAAATCGGTTGAGAATCATATCACCGTTAACAATTCTTCCAAATAACTTCTTCATTTCCTTTGTACAAATTGTGATGAAATACCAGGCGAAGGGATTTTCTGGAATATGGTTTTGTTCTATCCAAGTTATCAGACATGGTATTTCCCCCAAATTCATTCTGTATGGAATGGGGCTGTCTTTCCAGACAGCCTCGATTTTTTTGAGTTTTCTAGGGAAGGAAGAGATTTTATTCTACTGCTCCCAAAGATTGAAATCCTTCAGGATTGAATTACCAATAAATTCCCTCAAGATCGAATTATCCGGGATCATTTCGATCTCAAGAGGCAGGAACCATTCCAGGAATGCCAGCAACCGTTTGGCTTCTATATGGGCCAGGGAGCTGTGTGGGACCTGGCGCAGGAGTGGTTCGGCCAGAGGTTTTAAGGCAGCCAATTCATAGACAAGTGCTGAGTTGAACATCACATCGGCATAATCCTGGAAGGGAAAAATATTTTCTTTTTCACCCCGGCGGACCGATTCCCAACGATTGATTGTGTCCATGGCTGAATATCCGCGTTCCCAGGAATCCCGGACAATGCGCCTGATCAAACGCGTGTCGGTTGTGGATACCCTGTTATGGCGATCCAGGTTCAATTGGGTCAGCGCAGAAACATAGATCCGGAAGGTGCTTGATTGGGGGAATTCAGGCAGCAGATTAGGGTTCAGCCCGTGGATACCTTCCACGATGATGATCTGGCCTGGTCGCAGGTGAACGATTTCTCCTTTGCCGCTGGTCCCAGTTTGGAAATCATACTTCGGCAGCTGTACTTCTTCCCCCTTGATCAGCTTGAGAAGATCACTGGATAATTTCTTGCGATTGACGGCTTCCAGGGCTTCAAAGTCCCATTCTCCATTCTCATCTTTGGGGGTGTTATCTCTGTCAACAAAATATTTGTCCATCTCCAGAGGAAAAGGGTTGATGCCCCGGGCAAGAAGCTGGATGGTGAGTCTTTTTGAAAAAGTGGTCTTCCCGGAAGAGGAAGGTCCCGCGATCAGGATGACGTCGATTTCAGCGGATTTTTCTTCTATTTGAGCGGCAATTTCTGTGATGCGTTGCTCGTGCAGCGCTTCAGAAACGAGGATCAATTTGCGGCTGTGACCCTGGGCAATAGAATCGTTCAGGGCGCCTACACTGTCTATACCCAGCCGATGCAACCAGCCCCCATAGCGTTTAAATACATTCAGCAAGGAAGAATATTTTGAAAGAGGCTGGAGGATGGTGGGATTTTTCCTTCTGGGATAGCGAATGAGAAAGCCATCTTCCATGGGGACCAGGTCAAACCATTTCAGGTAACCAGTTGAGGGGACCATATAACCGTGATGGTAGTCCATCCTCTCGCCCAGCTTGTACAGCGTCAGATAATCTTTTTTCCTGTGAGCCAATAAGCGGACCTTGTCGTTGTAGCCTAACTTCCGAAAGTATTCTATGCCCTCTTCCAGGGATATTTGCAGTCGTTCGAAGGGGATGTTTGCGCTCACCAGCTCCCTCATTCGATCTTCCAGCTGCCCCAGTTCTTCATCGCTTAGGGGAGAGCGCCGGTAGACCTGGCAGAAGTAACCTCCGGAGGTGACAGAATGATCCACGGTGAGAATCGCATCAGGAAATAAGTCAGAGAAGGCAGTTTCCAGCAAGAAGATTAAGGACCTGCGGTAAAAGCGCATGCCGTCCGCGCTTTCCATTGTGATTGGATGCACTTCCACATCCATCTCGACGGAATAGGAAAGCTCTGTCAGTTTTCCATTTACGACAGCTCCCACGATGGGAGGCAGCCCACGTTCTTCAAGCAGACCCAGGAACTCCTCCAGTGTGCTACCCCTCGGACCGGAGATCACTTTCCCGTTGGAAAGGTGGATTTCAACATCCTTCTTGGGTTCTACAAATTTATAATTTTCACGGCGGTTCATATATTTCCTGCTTGCTAGGGATCGGAATACTCTTATTTTATCATTTTACTTACCCAGGGATAAATAAACCGGGCCTGCCTGGCCCGGTTTATTTTAGTTTTGGAAGGACTGCTGCCCTGGAAAGGGTCCGATCAGGAGAGCTCCTTTCCGTAGTTCTCAGGTAGCTGGGTTTTAAGGATCAGTTCCTTGGCTGCTTTGACTTCATCCAGCCGACCAAAGGGGGCATTCGTGGGCGCATTGTGCAGGATCTCAGGGTCGTTCTTCGCTTCATCTGCAATTTGCAGCAGGGCATCTGCGAAAGCATCCAGCGTTTCCTTGGCTTCTGTTTCAGTTGGCTCGATCATCAAGGCTTCATGGACGATTAGCGGGAAGTAGTTCGTCGGGGGATGGAATCCAAAGTCTATCAAGCGTTTGGAAATATCCAATGCCCGGATTCCAGGCGCATCGTCCCATTGGGCCTCAGTGACAAATTCATGCATGCACAGGCGTTCGTATGGGATATGGTAGACATCCTTGATCAGGGCCTGGATGTAATTTGCATTGAGCACCGCGGAGGTAGAGGCGTCCAGCAAGCCGTTCTTTCCGAGACTGATCAGGTAGGTAAAAGCTTTCACAACCACGCCAAAATGGCCGTGGAAGGATTTGACTCTCCCTATGGTCTTTTCAGGCGTTACCAGGTCATAAAATGCTGGGGTTTCCTCATCACCTTCTGAGATCATGGCAACGACTGGGTCTGGCAGGAATTCGGCCAATTCCTTGGTCACGCCAACCGGGCCAGAGCCCGGTCCGCCGCCGCCGTGGGGGGTGGAGAAGGTTTTATGCAGGTTAAAATGCATCACATCGATTCCGACCTCAGCTGGTCTGTAGATTCCCAGCAGGGCGTTCATATTGGCACCGTCCCCATAGACCAGTCCGCCGCTGTTGTGGACGAGTTGGCAGGCTTCAACAATGTTCTCGTCAAACAAGCCCAGGGTGTTGGGATTGGTGATCATCAGTCCGGCCAGGGTATCATCGCATTCGGCTTTGACGCGTTCAGTGTCTATGTTCCCATTCTTGTCTGAGGGGATTTCGATTATGGTCATGCCGCTCATCGCTGAGGAAGCCGGATTGGTCCCATGGGCGGAGTCTGGCACCAGCATCTTGATCCGCTTGGAATCCCCCCGGGAATTGTGGTAGGCGCGAATAATGAACACGCCGGTCAATTCACCCTGGGCTCCCGCGGCAGGCTGGAGAGTGACTGCATCAAAACCACTGATCTCAGCCAGCCACTGCTGGGTTTCGTACATCAGCCCCAGCGCACCCTGAACGGTTTCTACAGGCTGAAGAGGGTGGATCTGGCTGAAGCCTGGCAGGCGAGCTGTCTCTTCGTTGATCTTGGGGTTGTATTTCATGGTGCAGGACCCCAGGGGGTAGAACCCTGTATCCACCGCGTGGTTCAATTGGGAGATTTTTGTAAAGTGGCGCACCACTTCATTTTCTGACATCTCGACCAGTGGAAGGTCTTTCCTGAGAAATTTTTCTGGAAGATCCGCCAGAGGAACATCAGGTTCCGGGTAGCGAATGCCTATTCTGCCAGGCCTGGATAGTTCAAAGATCGTCTTTTCAGTCATGGTATTCCTCCTCCAGGACCGCTACCAGGTAATCAATTTCAGAGCGTGGATTCATCTCTGTCACGGCTACCAGCAGTTCATGCGTCATTCCAGGGTAGATCTGACTTAAGTCATAGCCGCCCAGGATTTCATGTTCAAGCAGATATTCGTTCACCTCTCCGGCAGGCACCGGGCACTGGACCACAAATTCGTTGAAGAAAGGCTGTACAGGATTGACAGCGAAACCTGGAACTGTGCTGATTTTTTCTGCGGCGTAGTGAGCTTTGTGATAATTAAGCTTGGCCAGTTCCTGCAGGCCGTTTTTCCCCAGCAGGCTGAGATATACAGTAGAAGCCAGGGCTATCAAACCCTGGTTGGTGCAGATGTTGGACGTCGCTTGTTCCCGGCGGATGTGCTGTTCTCGTGTGCTTAAGGTAAGCACATATCCTCGCTGGCCCTGGGTATCTACCGTCTCGCCAGCAACACGCCCGGCCATTTTCCGGACGTATTTGTCTTTTGTGGCAAAAAGCCCCAGGTAGGGCCCGCCAAATGACAGCGGGATTCCCAGGGGCTGGCCTTCGCCAGTGACAATATCGGCGCCATATGCGCTGGGCGGTTTTAGCAAGCCCATCGATATGGGATTGATATGGACTGAAAAGAGGGCTTTGTGCTCATGGGCTGCTGCCGCCAGTGCACTGAGGTCAAAGATCCTGCCCAGAAAATCAGGATACTGTACCAGGACAAGCGCGGTGTTTTCATCAATGAGCTCAATTAAGTCATCAGGATTTGAGCCAGGACCGAGGTCTTCCCCCACGATCTCCAAATTCATGCCGTCCATATAGGTATGGATGGTTCCCCTGTATTGGGGATTGACGGCAGGGGAGAGGACTATCTTTTTCTTCCGTCCCCGGAAGTTGTGGTAAGCCATGTTCACTGCCTCTGCTACTGCGGTTGCTCCATCGTAATGAGAGGCATTGGCAACATCCATTCCGGTCAGAGCCGCTATCAAGCTTTGATATTCAAATATCGCCTGCAGGGTTCCCTGGGAAATTTCCGGCTGGTAGGGAGTATAAGCAGTATAAAATTCACTGCGGCGCAGGATTGAGTCCACTGCGGCTGGAATAAAGTGATTGTAGGCACCCGCTCCTAAAAAGGAGACAAGTTCCTGTGTTGTTTCATTAAAGGATGAGATATATTGCAGTTCATCAAGGGCTTCCATTTCAGTAATGCCGTCAGGTAAATTCAGAGCGGGAAATTTCCCTTGCTCTGGCAAGCATTGGAAAAGATCTTCTACTTTTTCCAGCCCGATAACCTTAAGCATTTCCTCCTTGTCAGCCTTCGTGTGGGAGGTATACATAGCAGGTCCTTTGTAGGATTCTCATTATGGATCATTAAGCCGGGACAGCATCGGGGTAGGTGGTGCTGCCGGATTAATGATCCCGTTCCAGATTTTTATAAGCTTCTGCGTCAAGCAGATCTTCCAGTTCGCTGGATTTGCTCATTTTGATCCTGAGCAGCCAGGCGTCACCAAAAGGATCTTCGTTGATGAGCTCAGGGGAATCCGCAAGGGCCTCATTGATCGCGGTAATTTCTCCACTGATGGGCATGTAAATATCTGAAGCGGCTTTGACAGATTCTACGACAGCGCAGGTTTCCCCTTGATTGAGGGAATCACCTTCAAAGGCAACAATCTCTACAAACACGATGTCAGAAAGCTGGTCCTGGGCATAATCCGTAATACCGATGACAGCTTCATCGCCTTCGATGCGAACCCATTCATCGTTTTTTGTGTACTTCAGATCGGCGGGTGTCTTCATTTTTTCTCCTTGTCTCTTATTAGGTAAAAATCCACTAACTCGATAAAAAAAGCACACGCTAAGGTAATCGGCGTGTGCCTCTGTCTGGGGACCTGAGAGATTAAGCTCCTTCGGTGTCCGTGGACTCTCCAGAGGTTTAAATGTGCAAGGTCCGTTTACCTGAGAGTTTGATCTGCAGCCTATGCCTTGTCAGCAGCAGCTTTGCCCCTTCGGTGCCCTGGTGAGGGTCTCTCCCCTGCATAATTGTTTTCTGGTATTTGCCTCAATTATACCAAAACATCGCCTAATATGCGCAGGAGAGTAAAAAAACCTGCCGTGCAGGCAGGTTTTTTTTGAATCACTTAGATGTAGAGGCACTACTTGTTCTGGGGGAGGGCAAGCTCTTCCGTTTTATGCCTGCGAACCAGGTTGTTAACGTGGGCGAGCAGCGTATAGGACGAAATTGGTTTCACCAGGTAATCATCAGCTCCCAGATCAAGGGTTTTGGTGATGATTTCAGGAGATTCAATTGCTGATATAATTAAAATAGGTGTTCGAGTCATCTCGCGAATGCTTTTGCACATCTGCCAACCGTCCATTTCTGGCATCAACAAATCGAGTATGATTAAATCAAGCATCACTCGCTTAACGATCCCGAGACTTTCCTTGCTTGAGTTTGAAGTCAAGACATTGTAATCATTGGATTCCAGGAGCCGTTCGAATATTGCCGATGTGGATGGGTCATCATCAATCACCAGTATTGTGGGGTTTATTTTTTGGTATGTGCTTTTCATAAGTGGTTCTATTAGAACATAATTTATTTGTTTCGTAAACAGAAAGGACTTTACAGCCAACTAACAAAATGACCCAGCCGCTAAACCGGTTGTGGTCAAGAAAACAGAGTGCTGGGAAATGGAAATTGGGGCTCGGTTTGGCCTCAATAGCGTTATAATACACGAAGTATATTAAGTTGGATATGTATTGATCATGGTCTGAATATCTCATCATTGAAGTAAGCGGGCGCCGGAAATTATGGGAGATCGAACAGTTTCGGGTAAACAGTTAGCCAACACTCTGTTTGAGTTTAGCCAGTTAATTTCTAATGCCGATGGTGTGGCGGACATCTTTGCATCTTTGGTCGATCTGGCCAGGAAACTTCTCGTTTTTGACAATATCGTAATTTATCTCAAAGATGGCGATGACTTACGGCCAACTTTCGCCAAATCAGTAGGGCGGGGGCGTTCAAAGGAAGCTGATATTGATTGGGGTGGCTCCTTTATTGATATGGTTTTCAGGGCAAATGGCTTATCCGTTCATCAGGATGTGATCGAAGGCCCGGACGATGATCGTTTAAAGGTACCTTACTATATCGGGACCCCTCTCAGACATGGCACCAAGACAGTGGGTGTTTTGGTCATGATCCGTTTTGGCGGGCCAGAATTTGATGAACAGGATCAGAAGGCCTTCATGTTCATTGCTGATCATATCAGCTGGATGATGGAAAGGGATGTGCTGGTCAACACCATAGAACGGATAGAAGGCAGCCAGAGGATGTGGGAGATGCAGGAAAATTTCGTTGCCACTGTCTCCCACGATCTCAGGACTCCCCTGGGTTTTATCAAGGGTTACACAACCACGCTCCTGAGGGAAGATACAAATTGGGAAGTTCCAACCTACCGGGAGTTTTTGGGGATTATCGATGAGGAAGCCGATCGCCTGCATGAGCTGATCGACAATTTGCTGGATTCTTCGAGATTGCAATCGGGAACGCTGCAGATGAATCTGCAAGTCGTGCGACTCGATGTGGTGCTGAGGGATATGATCCAGCGCTTTGAGCTCCGCGAAAAAGATGTGAACCTCGAATTGGAAGTCGTAAAACCCGGGATTCTTGTCAAGGCTGATCCCATGCGCCTGGGACAGGTTTTTGACAACCTGATCAATAACGCTTCAAAATACGCACCGGGCTCAACGGTGATCGTTCGGCTCGAAGCAGAAGGGGATCAGGCTTTGATCAAGTTTATTGATGACGGACCGGGGATGGACCCCGAACACCTGGAGCGCATCTTCCACCGCTTTTACCGCGTTCCGGAGACTCGTATGGCCGTCCGCGGAAGTGGATTGGGTTTATACATTTGCCGTGAGATCATCAGTGCCCATGCAGGGGAGATCCGGGCACAATCTGATATTGGGAAAGGCACCACATTTATTATCACACTCCCTATTACAGAAGGGGAAGGGTCGGATTAATTGAGGAGCTGGATATTATGGATAAGGGAACCATCTTAATAGTCGATGACGAACCCCGGTACATTCAGTTGATTGCTGCCAATCTAGTTGTGGATGGATTTGATGTCCTCGAAGCCCTGGATGGTGAGAAGGCAGTTGAAATTGTATCGGAACAGGATATCGATCTTGTGCTTTTAGACGTGATGATGCCCAAGTTGGATGGGTTTGAGACCTGTCGGCGGATTCGTGGTTTTTCCCAGGTTCCGATTATTATGGTGACCGCCAAGGGAGATGAAAGCGATCGCGTCCAGGGCTTGAATGTTGGAGCGGATGATTATATTGTCAAACCCTTTTCGGCATCGGAACTGCTGGCGAGAGTCAGGGCTGTCCTGCGCCGTTCTCTGTTCTCCCGCGATGTCTCCCAGCCGGTGATATTTCACCACGGGGATCTAAAAATCGATTTTGCCCGGGCTGAAGTTTTCCAGAAGGAAGAAAAAGTGCTCCTCTCTGCGACCGAATATCGGCTCCTGCTGCAATTCTCGCACAATAAAGGGAGAATCCTGACCACGGAAGAACTGCTATCTTCTGTCTGGGGTGATGGATATAAAAACGATAAGGAAATCCTCTGGGTAACGATCTCGAGGTTGCGCAGCAAGCTCGAGGAGGATCCCAGCAGCCCGGTACATATTGTCACCAGGACCGGCATGGGCTATACCATGCCCAATTTGACGGAATAAACTGAGGGATTTCCTATGGATTACAAACTCGCGATCAGTATCTTGTCCAAAAAAATGGGGGTGCTGCTGAAGGTCGCCAGGACCAGGAGAGGGGAATCTAAAAAATCCTGCGGGGATATTCTTGGCGTCAGCTCTCGAACGATTTCCAAATTTGAATCTGGGGAGAAATCTCCCTCACTGCCTGAGCTTGAAGTGCTGGCTTATTACCTGGATATCCCGCTGGAAAAATTTTGGGAGGATACCGCGCCAGATCACCTGGACAGGATGAAGGTCTTGACGAACCTGGAGAAGAGGCTCGAACTTCGCAATTTGAAAATCGGTACCACTTTGCGTAAATTTCGTCAAGAAGCCAAGCTGAGCATGAAAGAAGTCGCCGATAAGTTGGGGATCACGACTTACCGTTTGAAATCATACGAAAAGGGGATCTTCCCGGTGCCTGTCGCTGAGCTGAATGCTTTGGCCCGCTTGTATGATCATCAGCTCAGCGACCTGGTCGTGGATAGTGGACCCATCGCGGATTGGACACGCAGCAAGCAAGTTGAAAATGCCCTGGGGGACCTTCCTGTGGACTTGCAGGATTTTATCCTAAAGCCAGTCAATCGACCTTATTTGGAGATCGCGATAAAGCTCAGCAAGATGTCTGTCGATCAGATGCGGGATGTCGCTGAGCGCTTGCTGGATATTACACTCTAGCTACCAAACTCATGAAAAAACAAGGACAAGATCAGGCTGATTTTCTCGCTGAGGAGGGGAAGTCTCTCTATCAGGCTAAAAGATATCTCCCAGCGGCGGAATCCTTCTCCAAAGCCGCAACAGAGTATGATGCTTTGGGAGATGTCCTGCTGGGAGCGGAGATGCGAAACAATCAATGCGTTTCCCTGCTCCTGGCCAAGAAGCCCAGGCAGGCAGTCGAGGCAGTTCAAGGCACGAGTGCGCTGTTTCTCGAAGCCGGGCAAATGAAAAAAGCCGGTATGGCCTTGGCCAATGAAGCAACCGCCTTGCAGGATCTGGGAGAAAAAGAATCGGCTCTCGGATTATTCACCCAGGCGGCTGAGCTATTTCAAGCTGCAAATGAGGAGGATCTATACCTGCAGGCCATGCAGTCGGTTTCGGGATTGAAACTGAAGTCGCGCAACCTGGTCGGGGCGATATTTTCGATGCAGAAGGGCATAGATGGGGTTGAAAAGCCCACCTGGAAACAGAAGTTACTTAAGAACTTGCTGAAAATACCCGACAATCTGCTTAATAAGTGAACGATGATGTTCGAGGGATGATGAAGTAAAATGAGTCAGCGGGGGTACCTTTTAATGATCTGGCAGCAGGCAGGATATGGTCCAATTTGGAAATGAGTACACGGTCAGGCAGGCTGAGATCGCTGACGAACTAGAACTGAGATGGTTGATTCAGCGTAAATCCTTTGTCCACAGCCATTTAGACTGGCAATCCCCCCTGGCCTGGTTGGGGAAACAGCCCTTTTATCTTCTGGAGGAGAAAAACCAGGGGATACAGGCTGTCCTGGCCTTCCCCCGCGATGAGGATGGAACAGTCTGGCTGCGCTTATTTGCTGTAGCGCCCGGGTGTTCGCTGGCACTGGCCTGGAGTAAGTTGTGGAAGGCGGGGTTGGATTGGCACCAGGAGTATTCAGCAGAGAGCCCGATCACATCTCTGGCCATCCATCCAGAAATGGAAAAGATCCTCTTTACAGCTGGTTTCTCGGAAATTAACCGAGTGATATCGTTGGTCTGGGATGCCGCTACGGCCAGGTGGCCTGAAATGCGGAGAGACCTCGATTTGCGGAAAATGGGACCCGATGATATCAGCCGCTGTTATCAAATTGACCGGGCGGCCTTCAAACCCATCTGGCGGAATACGATCACTCAGCTCCAGGCTGCCTATCGGGAAGCCTTTTATGCTTCCGTGATCCGGGCTGATGGCATTGTGCGCGGTTATCAGATCAGCACAACCAACCCCCAGGGGGGGCACCTGGCCAGATTGGCCGTTGATCCTGCCTTTCACAAACAGGGCCTGGGCGGCCAATTGCTGGCTGACCTGCTGGACAAATTCTTTGAGGCAGGCATTTTGGACGTCAGCGTGAACACCCAGGCTGATAATCTGGCTTCGTTGGATTTATACAACAGGTTTGGGTTTGTTGAACTGCCTGAAACCTATCCGGTTTTCCAGTATCAAGCGGGGAATTGAATTCGTTACTCTAAGAGATGAGAGTTAACAGGTAAACGATCAAAGGACTGATCACCAGGCTGGGCAGAAAATTCCCTGCCCTGACGGGTTTTATTTCCAGCAGGCTGCTGATTGCCATGCCAACCAGGATGATCCCTCCTGTCGCGGTTAACTCGGCAATCATCTCCGGGGTCATCGCCCCTTGAAGCTGGACAGCCAGAACGCTGAAGATTCCCTGATAAAGGAATACGACCAGTGCAGAAAACAGCACCCCCGGGCCCAGGGTAGATGCCAGGGCAAATGCCGCAAATCCATCCATCACGGATTTGATTGCCAGCAGCTGGAAATCCCCCGTCAGGCCATCCTGAATGGCTCCCAGGATCGCCATCGGACCGGTGCAAAACAGGACCGCGCTGGTCATAAACCCGCGTACGAAGTTTCCCTTAGGCCCAGAACCAGATTTCTGGTTAAACCTGGCCTCCAGTCTTTCCCCCAGCCGGTTAACGCGGTCCTCAATTTTCAAGCCTTCACCCAGGAGCCCGCCGATTAACAAACCGCCGAGGACGATCAGCGAGTTATTGCTTTCCAGAAACATGCTGATGGAAATTGCGATCGTGAATAAACCCAGACCGATAACGATCGTTTCCCGTGATTTTTCCTTGAGCAATTTTCCAAAGCGTAAACCCAGGAAACCGCCGATCAGAATGGCGGCAGTGTTAAGTATGGTTCCTGTCATAATTTCAATTCCCTTCGAGGGGTGGATTTTCCGCGGTCGCCAGTTCCAGCACAAAACACAGAGAGGATAGGCGGTTGAGATAGGGCAGCGCGTTTTCAGAGGTTAACAATCCCTTTTCATGCAGGGCGACGGTTTCTCTCTCTGCCCGGCGGATGATCGATCGGGCCATCCCCAGCGCAGCGGAAGCCAGGTTTTCCCCCGGCAGGATAAAATTATCGTGCTTCTCAAGCGGGTCCCCATAGTGGGAGATCTTCCCTTCCAGCCAGGCCAGCCGTTCCGGTTTCAGGTCAGGGAATTTGTCAGGGTCGGGTGTTTCCAGGGAGACCTGGGTCATAATCCTGGACAGGTCCATTTGGATGGCTTTGATCAGCTCGTGAAATTCCGGGAGGTTGATCTGCGCTCTGGCCGCACCGAGCGCGGCAGAGGCTTCATCGATGGCTCCCACAGCCCGGATCCTGGGATGGGATTTGGAGAGCCGGGTTTTTCCCAGCTGGTCGGTTTGGCCTTCATCCCCCCTGGCAGTGAAGTATGTTCTCATGGTTTGATTATACCTTTATACAATCGAAAATTGTGTTATCAAAGTCTCCCAGTCTCCACATCATAAGTCTGGGTGTGGCGCAACCCTCCCTGAAAATGGTAAGATATATAGGTTCCTAATTTCACCTGAGAATATGGTTGAGGGATAGATATGACTGAACAAGAATTTACTGGAGAGATAATCGATCTCCGAGAGCTGATCTTGACTCTCTGGCATAGAAAATGGCTCATCCTGGGTGCCACCCTGCTGGCTGGCTTGGTGGCTTTTCTGGTCAGCAGCTACCTGGTACCGGAAAAGTTCCAGTCTTCAGCTATCATCACTATCACTGACCGCAGCACGTGGGCTTCGCTAGAAGTGAAAAGTTTACCCCAACTGGCGGAGTCAGAGGAACTGCGGGCCCTGACCTTTAAGGCTATGGGAATCACAGATCTGGAGGCGGAGCGTCCATTTGCTTTCTCTGCTGACATGGATGTGAGGAGCCAGTTAGTGCTCGAGGTTACAGCTAAGGATCCGCATCTGGCCGCTGAGGCTGCCAATACCTGGGCTGAGGTAGTATTGGAAAGGATGAAAACATTGTATGGCTCAAGTGAGGATAACCTGAATTCCTTGGAAGAGGAAATCTCTCCGGCCTGGGCTCGCTACACAGCTGCTCAACAAGAGCTGGAGAATTTTTTGTCTGAGAGTCATCTGGATGCTTATCCTTCCCAATTATCCGCCGCCCAGTTTGCCCTGACTGAAACCCTGCTGGAGATCGAGCGCAATCAATTATTGATCTCAGACATCCAGACCCTGGCAGCGCAGATCGAGAGTATGGATCCGGCTGAGGTCCTCAATCCCGGGATAGCAATCAGTTTGATCAACCTGCAAGGGCGGGCTGCTGGTCTTCAGGAGATCCAGCCACTTCAGAACCTGGGTGAGTATTCATCGCTCGGCCTGGATGACGCCGCCGCTTTTCTCCAGCAGTTCGGGGCCGCACTGGAAAGCCAGAATCAACAATTGGCAAGTGAAGTCACCGTCCTGGAAGGCCAGATTTCTGATCTGTCTCATTCCATGGAAAAGGAAAGAAATCAAGAGGAGCAGCTGAGAATTGATCGCAATCTGGCACTAGGGGCCTATGAAGCGTTAGCGACTGATCTTGAAGAGGGCAAGATACTCCTGGCTCAGGAAGAATCCTCCCTCAAGATCTCTGCCAAAGCCCTGCCGCCCAAAGACCCTCTCAGCCCCAATGTGCTGGCAAACACTGGCTTTGCAGGTGTATCTGCTGCGCTTCTGGTTATTTTGGGAACATTTTTTCAGGATTGGTGGGTAGGGCGGAATGAAGATTGAGCCAAGCAAAGCTCTGCCGTTCACAGGGTAGTTAGACCATGGCCAGGATTTTTCAGAGGATCAACTATCTCAAGGTCACTAAATTGTTAACTTTCGCGATTTACCCGGCTGGTTTATTGGGTATGTCGGTACTTGCGTTTGATGTAGGGAGTTTTCACCTATTTCCATATCGAATACTTATTCTAATAATTTGGTTGTGCTTGATTTTCAGTGTAATCAAGAATAAAGGTATTTTAGATTTACCGCCGATAAAAGTTAAAAATTTCGGGTTATTTTTATTATTCTGGTTGATCTATGCCGTTTTATCGATAAATTGGGCTATAGATAAAATCAGTGCAGTTAAACATGTGATTTTCCTTTTTACTTCATT
>Ga0209834_10000811_pt1 | contig 18379 bp, 20 predicted proteins | sample Mar14236cmmetaG_FD_184134 | JGI IMG/M metagenome (GOLD analysis project Ga0209834, IMG submission 184134) | Marine hydrothermal vent microbial communities from Guaymas Basin, Gulf of California to study Microbial Dark Matter (Phase II) - Marker... ...
CAACTCTTGTTTTTAATTTTTTAATTAAAAAAGGGGACATGAATGTAAATAAAATATCCGAAGATTTAGGAATAAAAATATTTGATAGAGGATCTTCATTATCTGAAAAATTACAATTAGAAAGTTCTGTAGAAATTACAAATAAAGGAGAATATGATAGAATTAGAATGAGAATAAAAAAAGAATTTAATATTTCTTCTGATAAGTTCTTGAATTTTGTTAAAAATTGCTTCAATTCATTTAAACAAGTATAAAAGCCCACCCTTTATTTTAGCTCGCCGACCTCAACTTCTTCGTCGCTTCGCTCCTCGACCCCGTTGCACTCTCCTCGCCTTCGGCTCGTCGGGGGACTTAACAGCGATTTAACGAAATTCAGGCGGCTCGCTTTATATTTATTCGTAATTTAAATAACTTGTACTTCATAGAATCTTTCCCTTTCTTTCATAGGAACCTTTCCTTTTTCCAAATTATTTTTATATGTAAGGATCATATTCTCAATTTCCGAGAAAGGTTTCCAAAATTCTTCTCCAAACCTATTTTCAAGTTCAGCAGCAAGGGGTGATAAGTACCTCACCCTAGGTACACTAAGCACCGATGTTATAGCTTCGTATATTTGAGCTTTAAAAACACCGCCCTCTCTCTCTATAACCTTTTCTTCTAATATCTCTAAAGGTGATTTTTTACTAGCTATTATTGTTTGGTTAATACCTCCCTTTTCGTCCCAAACATAAATCTCGTATACCCTCATATATAAAAGAGAATAATTAATCTTTATAAACCTTTCGATTCTTTAACTGCTAATGGTTTTTTGGAAATATAGAAAATTAAAGGTGGAGTAAAAAATCTTTCAAATACTAATTATGTCAATAGATTTAAAGAAAGGTCAGAAGGCGGTAGAAAAAGCGGGTTTGATTTCGTTTTTGCTGACAGCGGGAAAAGGAATTGTGGGTTTTTTATCCGGAAGTGTTGTTTTGGTTGCAGATGCTCTGCACAATTTAACCGATCTAACAATTGATATTGCTTCCTGGTTTGGATTGAAAATAGCGCAGAGAAAGCCGGATGAAAAGTTTCCCTATGGATATTATAAGGTTGAATCTCTAACAACTTTGTTCGTTTCACTTTTTATTTTATATGCTGCATGCGAATTGTTAATTGAAGGTTATTCAAGACTCTTTATTGTTTCAGAAATTGATGTGCCTTTTCTCGCCATGCTGGTCGCTTTAATTTCTTCTCTTGTCTCAATATTCATATCAAAATATTTGAAAAATACCGGAAAAAGCATAAATTCAGAACTGCTGATTGTAAATTCAAAGGAAAGATTTGTCGACGGCATTTCTTCAATTTTTGTTTTTTTGGCAATCTTTCTGAATTATTACAAAATTCCATGCATTGAGGGAATTACGTCAATGATAATTTCCCTATTAATTTTGAAAGTGGGAATTTTTTCCATAAAAGATTCTGTTTTTTCTTTGATGGATATCAGCCCAAGTAAAGAAGAGGAGGAGAAAATAAAGAAAATCATAAAGAGTGTAAAAGGTGTTGATGATTTTACAGATCTGAAATTAAGAAAATCTGGCCCATTCATTTTTGGAGAAGTAAAAATAAAAGTCAAAAGATTTATTAAGGTTGAAAGAGGTCATGAAATTGCAGATGAAATCGAAAACAAAATTAAAGAAAAGATAAAACAAGTTAATTCCTTTACTGTGCATGTTGAACCTTACAAAACAAGCAAACACAGAATCGCAATTCCGATTTTGAAACCTTTGGGTTTGGAATCAAAAGTGATGGAACATTTTGGAAGAGCAAATTATTTTTTGTTTGTTGACACAATCAAAAATTCAATTACCAAACATTATTCAAAGGAAAATCCCTGCAAAAAGAAAGAAGTTAGAGCTGGGCTGGAAGCCGCACATTTCATCATAAAAGAAAAAGCGGACGTTCTAATAACAAAAGAAATCGGAGAAATCTCCCTGCATATTTTAAGAGACAAACTAATTGATGTTTATAAAACAAAGGGGGAAACAGCGAAAGAAGTCATTGATAATTTTTTTGAAAATAAATTGGTCAGATTAAAAGAGCCTACAAGAGAAAAGAATTGAAAATGGATGAAAGATTAATTAAAGAGTTTTTAAGAAAAGAAAATATTTTTGCGGTTGTCGGTGTTTCAAGAGATAAAAAGAAATATGGATACAAAGTATATAAAAATCTAAAAGAAGCTGGATATAAAGTTTATCCAATAAATCCGAATGCAAATGAAATTGACGGAGAAAAATGCTATTCTGCTCTTTCAAAGTTGCCAGAAAAACCGGATGTCGTTAATCTTGTTGTTCAACCAAGAGTTACAGAACAAATTGTGAAAGAATGCAAAAAATTGGGAATTAGAAAGGTATGGATGCAGCCGGGATCAGAATCTAAAAAAGCTGTTAATTTCTGCCTGGAAAATAACATAGAAGTTATTTACAATATTTGCATTATGGCAAAGAGAAAAAAATAAGTTCTGACACTCTGCATAAGAGAATTCTCAAACAGTTTTTTAGCTTTAATAACTGGAAATACTAATTAGTTTTAAATAATATAACAGTGTAATATTATTATAATTATGAAGTGCGAAATATTTGTTAACGATTATCTGCCTGCTATCAGAGCAATAATTGCAAAAAAATTGATAAACTTCGGATTTACCCAGCAGGAAATTGCAGATAAATTATATTTGTCGCAGGGGGCTGTTGCTCTCTACAAAAAGCAGGTAAGAGGCAAAAAAGTAAAAGAATTGGAAGAGAAGCCGGGAGTAAAAGAAAAAATAGAAGAACTCTCAGAAAAGATAATTTCAAGAGATCTAAAGATGGAAGAACTTGAAGCCGAATATTGCAGGATATGCAGATTCATTTTTAATAAATAAGAATTTAAATCCTGTAATTATTATGAGTTTCTTCAGAACAACACTATTGCTGGGTTTATTAACCGGAATTTTTTTGGGAGCGGGATTTTTGATTGCTGGAATTTCGGGGGCAATTATCGCATTATTTTTCGCGGCCTTCTTTAATTTTTTCTCTTATTGGTATTCAGATAAAATTGTCCTGAATATGTATGGAGCAAAAAAATTAAAAAATGAAGAAATAGAAGACATTGTTTCCAAACTCGCAAAAAAGGCAAAGATTCAAAAACCCGAATTATATTCTATAAATACTTCCGTTCCAAATGCTTTCGCAACTGGCAGAAATGAGAAAAACAGCGCCATTGTTGTTACAAAGGGTTTAATCAACAGTTTGAATAAGGAAGAAATTGAAGGTGTTCTCGCTCATGAAATTTCACACATAAAGAATCATGATATTCTAATTTCAACAATGGCCGCAACAATAGGAGGAGCAATTTCTTTTCTCGCAAATATGGCCTGGTGGAGTTTGTTTGTAGGAGATTCCAATAGAGATAGTTTGGTATTTCTTCCTCTCCTGATTTTTGCTCCAATCGGAGCCACAATCGTCCAACTGGCAATTTCAAGAACGAGAGAATATGGAGCGGACTATTCAGCAGGCATTATAACAAAAAATCCTTTGGGTCTGGCAAATGCTTTGAGAAAAATAGAAAGTTTTGTAAAAACAAATCCAATAAGAGGAAATTCCGCAACAAGCCACCTATTTATTGTAAATCCTTTCAAAGCTGATGCAATCTCAAAATTATTTTCAACCCATCCTAAAACTGAGGACCGAATTAGGCGGTTAGAAGAATTGGCGAAGAAAATTTAAGGAATACCAAATTAAGCAATAGCTTGAACTTCATAAGAAGATTCAATAGGAACTTCGCTTTCTAAAATTGAGTTTAGTACATATCTTGTAAAGTTAAGGGTTTTTTTCCAGTAAGATGGAAGAGAATCATAAAGCAATGCTTCAACTGAAACGCCAATCGGTAGGTTATATTTCCTTCTCAAAATGCCAGAATCTGAGGAGATTATGAGACTGCAACCAACTTTATCGGCTTCTTCAATTTGATACAAATCTTCCAATCCGCTATCCCTTGCAGAGAATCTAAGATCACCGATCTTCTCAATATTTACTTCTTTCACATATTTTTTGACAAATTTTTCAATTTTTTTCAAAACATTTAGTTTCTCAAGTATCTGTTCCCCTTTTTTTAAGATTACCCTTTCTGATAACTCTTTCCATTTCTCACTGATATATGCTTTATATTTTCTTTTTTCTATTTGTCCAAATAAATTTAATGTCATCTTGTATGCTGCATAATTCTGATTCCCAAACTCTGTACAGACTCTATCAATAATTTTCATAATTTCGGTTTCGTCCAAAAAAACCTCTTTACTCTCTATATCTGGAATAAAAATAGGCCGTGAAAGATAAGGATACTGATAAGAAGTTGGGTCTATATATTCTACTGCTTTATATATCTCATAAGTATTTTTTGGAAGAGCCCTCATAAGTTAATTTTATTAAAAATAAATAAATTAACTCTCATATAGTGGTGGCTGACTGAAAGAACGGCAGGCAAATCAAATAAATTTAAGCAAAATTATTTATGGAAGATTTGTTTACAAAATTGATAGTAGACAGTTCAATAGATTCTCATTTGGCGGAAGTTTTCAAATACTACACAACTGCGTTCTATGAAATTTGTCTAAATTACGACCGAAAAATAACCAAAAAAGAGTTTTTCGATTTTCTCGCATTTGCCGAAAATATCCTGTTGCCGAAAGTATTTTCTAAAGCTGCCTGTCATCTCCACACATATATAAACTTTTATAATAAAACCGTATGGGAAGGGGTGCCTCAGGATAAAAGAGATTTAAGAAAATTAACAGATAATTTCGATGAATTAATAGCAAATTATGTTGGTTGCTGTTTTAATAGTTGCCTTGGGAATATTATAGCAGACCTTATAAAGGATAAAAAAAATAAGACGCCGATATTTTTGGGATATGAACAGATAATAAGAAGTACCATAGAAAGTGCGTACAAAAGGAGCAGAGATAAAATGTTGAAAGAATATGAAAGGTTTTTAGAAAAAGAAAAAGAAAATTTGATACAATATAATTAATACGGATTTGATTAAAACAAAAACTTAAACCTTTTTAATCACAACATGTCTTTTCGTTTTGGAAATTGGCCTGCATTCTGCAACTATTACCTCGTCTCCTTCTTTTAATTTAATGCATTTCGGTTTGTGAACGCTTATTTTTTTCTTTCTCCTCTCATATCTCTCATATTTTTTAACAAATTTCAGATATCTCCTTTCAATTATTGCCGTATTTTCTGGATCCAAGGATACAACTCTGCCTTTCAAAAGTTTTCCCCTTATTTTCAAGTTTCCATGAAAAGGGCAATCCTTGCTCTCGCATTTTTCTTTTGGAAATTCAACTTCTATCCCTATAGATCTCATAATTAACAAAAAAATAAATTAAGATAATTGTAAATAATCGTTCAAAACTAAACAGTCAAAAAAGAAAGGTTGTAGAGATTTTTCCGAATTGATGAAAAATCAGAACGGAGATATAATTAGAGATAAAAATATTTAAACAGCAGGAATCGGTTTATGGGGCTCTTCTGTTTTACAATTACTAAAAAATAAAATTAATTTTCAACAATTTCTATAATTCTGCCTTCCAATAATTTTTCCCATGGACGTATTCCTTCTTCCTCCGCTTTTTTTGTTGGTATCGCCGTAACGGCCCCATAAGAATCTATTTCAACAACAAACTCTCTGTTACAATTTTTGTTGTTGCATCTATGAATATTTTTGTTGTTTTTCCTAACATTGAATTTATTATCTTTTCTGTATTTCATTTCTATTTCCCCTCTGTGCAAGGTATTGCAAAAAGGACAACCAACCTCATATCTTATCAGAACCATAATAAATATGCATATATTTGTATATATATTTTATAAAGATGAGAATACTCTCTCATAAAAGCATTGTATAAAAACCATCCAAATGCTTGTTATTGTAATGAGAAAGCGACCTCTAGGATTTGAAAACCAAAATAATCTGGTAAAGGGTTGAATTGTCAGAAATAAATATTTAACACTTCTGTTTTTTCTTTGATCACCATACTCAAAGAATAAAAAACAAAAAAATAAGAGATACGAGCAATAATATTGTTAAATGCTTCAAACCCGCTATATAGGAGTTCTCGGTTATTTTTCCCATCGCAATCCCGGATAAAATGGCTTCTATGATAATAATGTGTTGAAATAAAATCTTGTATTCTGATAAGTTCGTGATGCCAATAGAGGGAATAAAGAATGAAAAAATAATAAAAATAATTCCCAAAAAAACAAAGAAAATGAAATACAAAGAAATCAATTGGGGGAATAATTCCGTGCTTCTCTCTCTTTCAAGTTCTTTGGTTAAATAAATATATTCATTTATCTCCCTCATAGTATTGCCTATATCTGTGCTAAAATCGGCGGCCCTTTCGGCCAAAGTGATTATCTTTTTGATAAATTTATTGTTTGCCTTTCTTTCAAAATTTTCAAGAGCAATCTGGAAAGGTGTTCCCCATTCAATCTGCAAACACATATTTCTTATCAATGGCGTAAGTCTTCCGTAATTTCCTTCTTTGCTTTTTCTTACGGATTCCACCAAAGACATCCCGGTTGAGGTATTATTATATATTTCCTGAAAAAACTTTGGAAAAAATTCCAGAATTTCTTTATTTTTTAAATAATTATAATAGATAACTGCACTAAAACATATCAGGATTGCGGATAAAACAAAAACAATTAAAGTAATCATACTTTCACCAAACCCAATATAATCAAATATATCGCCCCGCTCACAGGAACAAAAACATATACCAACAATCTCATCAAGAAAGGTATATTAAAAGAAAAGAATGTTGAAGTAATCAAAGAAAATGTAGTCAGAAGGATCATAATGACAAGCGGGACTATCAAAAATACCACTATGTAGATATCCGCCAAAAAGCTCATCAAAGTGGTATATTTCCTCTGTCTCTCTCTATAAACGTCAATTTCTTTCCTTGATTCCTCACTTAAATACAGATTTATATTTCCTCCAGATAAAATAGTTGAATTCAAACCCAATAAAAAATTTTTGAATTTTTCTGAGGGTGTTCTAAAGGCGATCTCACTTATACTTGAAGTTACGTCTTTTCCAACCAAAATGATTTGTTTGTAAATTCTTTCAAATTCTTTGGAAAATTCGCCAAATTCCTTGTCTTCTGCAATATATTTAATCATCTGCTCGGGAGGAACTCCGCTCTTTGAAATGATATTCATATAAGATATCCCAAAAGGCATATTTCTTTCAATATCTTTCATCTGCCTGCTGTATTTATAAAAAGGGTACAAATAAAAAACGGTTGCAATTGTCCAAGTCAGAGTTGATGTTAAGATTAACGATATTATAAAAGATTGTGCAAAATTCAACTTCCAGAATATCAAAAAAAAATAAAGAAAAAATACGAAAGAAACATTTAAACAGATAAAGGCATAGAAAAAAAGTTTTCCGATGTATTTCTCATAAATAATCGGCAAATTTGATTTCTCTACGAGCTCCTTTAAAGATTGAAGTTTCTTTCCGAAGAATTTGGTCCCTATCTTTCCGAATAATTGAATTAACTCAGAATACATAATTTAAAAAATTATATTCTTTATGGTTTTTGAATATTCTTATGCAAATTATGTAAAACATCCTCAAACAAAAAAATTATTCCGAAACATCACAATAATTAGTCTATTTTTCATTGTTTTTTGTATAATTCTAATATTATTGGCGAAATTATATTTGCCTTCCCATCTGTTATCGGGTATTGATATTTCCGGGTTTCTGAGTTATGGTTATCTGGGACTCTTCATAATTACTTTATTGGGCGGAACATTTTTTCCAGTTGGAAGTCCTGCTGTAGTTGCAACGGCGGGAGCAATAGGAATGCCAAAATTGCCCGTTATTCTTATATCGGCACTTGGATATACAATAGGAGTATGCATTAATTATTTTTTAGCCTATGAATTTGGCATTCATTACGTTCAAAAAAAAATGGAAAAAGAAGTGTTCGAAGATCTTTTGGTTTGGTGGAATAAATATGGGATTATTCTCGTCGTTTTATTTGCATTATTCCCAATTCTTCCGTTCAATCTTCTGGCTCTGCTCTGCGGTTTATTCAGATTCAATCTATTTTATTTTATACTAATTAATTTTGCTTCCAATCTTCTAAATTCCTATCTCTTCGTTTATCTTGGCTCTTCCATTGCGGCCTTGATTGGTTTGTTTTAGTTTTTTGATTATTCCAGTTTTTTAAGCAAATCTTCTATCTCTCTGATTTTCTTTTCTATTTGCTCAATTATCTCTTCTTTTCTTTGTTCTTCGGTTTTCTTAGTTTCTTTATAAGTTTCTGTCATAAAGTTCAAGATGTCTTCATTTGTTTTTAATTCAATAACTTCGTTTGTTTTGGCATTTACGAAGGCTTGATATGCAATTCCCGCCGAATCAAAAGGAATAACAACAACTTTCCAATACAAAGTATTATTTTTGAAAAAAGGCAAAGGCTCTGCGAGTTTAAATCTGCTCCAATCAACTATTGGATTGTTTTGCCTTACAAAATCTGTTGCCTTTACAGGTCCGGTTAAAGTCATTCCGGGAAGTTCAAGCAATTCAATTTTTCCCGTCCTCGCATCAATAATAAAGATTTTGAATATGCCGTGACTTGCGCCATAAGGTTCTGTTGAGATAAACCATTTCAATCCCTCCTTTGTATCTAACAAAAAAGGTTGCCTGTTGAAATCTATATCCTGAATTTCAGTCTGGTCCTTATGTATGAAAAAATAGTTTATTAAACCATTTTTAAATGCATAGGATTCTACATACAATCTCGCCAAATTTTCTGGAAAAATTCTGTTTCCCTCAAGTATTTTATTTTTTAAAGCCTGTTCCGGTTTCAGGAAGTTAATTTTTCCCGCCGAATCAACAATAAACAAACCTTCAAATTCCGGAAGGGTGTACAACAAACCATAATAAAGTTTATATTTATAACCAATTGCGGGAACAATGGTATAGATTTCTCCGTTCTTATAAATATAATAAACATCATCGAAATCTACAAAATATTTTTCTTTGTATAGATTCCAATACAAGTTGTCAAAAATCTGCATTTCCTGTCCAATCTCCAAATCCTTCTCTATTATCTTGGAATTTTTCTCCTGTTTTGTCGCGTCAACAATAACAATTCCCTTATTCTTGATTAAAAATTTTAATAAATCCCCGTCCGGAATCAAAGGAAATACCCATGACAAAGAATTATTTATATTTACTATATTTTCTGGACCAAGTTTATATTGGGCAAGCTGCAGAGAATCCTTTGCATATCGGTAAGCAACACTCATCGGCATCAATCTTAAATTTTTTGTTGATTCCGGCAAGGTTTGTATATTGTTGAATTTTAAAGTTTTTGGCAATTCTAAAAAAACTATAATGTTTGAGAAAAACGATGCAAAGAGCAGCAAAAAGAAAAGCAAAATTACTGAAGTCGATTTAAAAATATTTATTGTCAGTTCTTTATTTTTCATTTTTCTCCTGCTGAAAAAGAAATAAATAACAGCCCAAATCAGAACAACTTCTATAATTGCCGGATTTTTATAAAAGTATATAGCAACGGGATGAAACCACGGTCTGAAAAAATAGATAATTAATATTGCAAAGAGACAAAGTAGGATTTTTTTAATATTCATATATCTATATCGGTTTTAATTAAATAAAGGAAGAATCAGAATGCCCGAAGGATATTGCTATAATCAGAGGTTTCTTCAAAACTAAATCATCAAACAGTGTGTTGTCTAATTTCTTTATTGAGAAAATAAAGAACGATCAGTCCAATAATTACAACAATCCAGAAACTGATAAATCTGTCTAATAAAATAAGAGATGAAGAGATGTGAGAAGGAATTCCAAGAACCAGAAGAGATGAAATTGTTCCCCCTTCCACCAAACCGAGACCTCCAGGAAGCCACGGGATAGAGGAAAATAAGATCAGAAGAACCCAGACTGCCAAAATAATGGTGAATGAAACTTGAAAATTAATAGCCAGAAAAACAAAATATATCCGTAGAAATTCCAGAAATCGGCAAAAAAAAGAGATTGAAAAAATTTTCAAAAATAATTTCTTATTACACAAATATCTAAAACTCGAACTGAAAACTTTAGTCGATATTTTCGCATTTGGTTTAAAGAATCTTAAAAGATACTTCTCGATAAATTTCTCAATTTTGTTTTTATCAGACAGAATTCTAAATGCAAAGAAAAAACCGCCAACACAGATAATAAACGATACAATTCCAATATACAAAAATCCAATTGAAATAAGTTTGGTGGCAGATAAAAATATAACTAAAATCAGCAGAAGGGAATAAAAAGAAATTAGCTCGCTTGTTATTTCTATAATAACTGAAGCCGTTGCTTTTGTCACAGGTATGTTAGTTTTTGTAAGATAATACAACTTTACGGGCTCTCCTCCCGCTTTGACTATTGGAGTTAACTGATTAACGGCCATTCCAGAAATCAAAATTTTGAACAATTTTTTGTATTTTACATCATATTTTTGTGCGGATAAAATTGTTTTCAGTCTCACAACATATAAAAAAATTATAAAAAATTGAATTAACAAAGCAATAAAAAAATAATATAAGTTGGAATTCAACAAAATATTAATAACCTGCATCCCGCCGAAGTAGAAAATTACTCCAAAAAACAAAAAAATTCCCAAGACAGTTCCAATTATTCTTTTCATTAAAAACACCTATATTTATTTGTTTTTTAAATCTTAAATCGCATTTTCCGGTTTTGGTATTTATCGGATTGTTCTTTCATATTCTCAAATTCTAATTGCAATAAGTAAATTGCGGATTAAGGATGTGGAAAATATTCTTAAAGAAGAGGATAATTCAAAATTGAAAATAATGCAGAGCATATTCACATTTCTGATTTCCAAATAAAATAAAAGGTTTTTGGGATTTAATATAAGTTACTCCAATCCTTTCCTTTTTTTAATCTTCGAAATAACCTGTTCCTGAAGTGAAACCGGTAATTTTTCAAACACGACATTGATCAAAGAGTAGAATCCTTTTCCCCTTGTTGCCGATTTCAAAGCTCCTTCAAATCCAAACATTTCGGAAACGGGTATTTTTGCTTTTATTATTGCCGTTCCCAATTCTGTTTCAACATTCAGAACCTGTCCTCTTCTGTTTTGGATTTCGTTCATGGCTTCGCCCACCAACTCCTCTGGAACATCAATTCTTATTATCTGCAAAGGTTCAAGAATTCTCGGATTTGACTGCAATATTGCTTCTTTTATTGCAGTTCTTACAGCGGGAATTACCTGAGCAGGACCTCTGTGTATTGCATCTTCGTGCAATTCAGCATCTACAATTTTGACTTTTATCTTTGAGCAGGGTTCTCTTGCCAAAGGCCCTTCATCGCAAACATCCTTGAATGCCTGTTTTAATAATTCAAAGGTCTCATTCAAATATTGAATTCCTTTCGTTGCGTTTATCAGAATATTTTTATTATACACATAAAGAATCTTTTTTGCCTCTTCTCTTGGCAATCCGCATTTCACAAAAGATTCTATAACCTCTCCCTTTATCTTATTTAATTTTTCTTCCTGTATTTTTCCGGAAACCAGACACTCATAAACAGATTCTTCAAGAGGCTCTACAATGAGATAAAACTTGTTGTGTTTATTTGGACTTTTTCCTTCCACTTCTTTGGGAGTTGCGGATTCGACTGTTTCCCGGTATACGACAATGGGGGTAGAACTTCTTATTTCTATCCCTTTTTCTTTAAGCACATTTTCAACTTTTGCATCAATATGCAATTCTCCAAGACCTGAAACGAGATACTCTCCAGTTTCTTCATTTATTTTTACCTCCAGACTCGGGTCTTCTTTATTAACCTGTTTCAGAAATTCGATTAACTTCGGCAAATCTTTTATATTTTTTGGTTCTATTGATTTCGTCACTACGGGTTCAAAGATATGCTTTATGCCTTCAAAAGGAGTAATAACACATTCCGGATTGCAAATTGTTTCTCCCGAGAAAGAATCCGGTATTCCGACAATGCCCACGATATTTCCGCACAAAGCTTCATCAATTTTAATTCTTTTAGGCCCTCTGTATATTGAAACCTGCTGAACCCTCTGTTTTTTGTGTTGGCCAACAAGATAAACTTCTTCTCCCTCCTTTAGAGTGCCTGAGAAGATTCTGGCTGTTGCAACCAAACCGGCATGAGGATCTGGAATAACTTTTGTAATTATGGCTGCTAATTTTGAGTTCGGGTCGCAGTTTGTCATACCTTTTCCGATTTCGCTATCTTCCTCTCCCGGCCATATCTTTTTAATTCTGTATTTTTGTGCTCTCAAAGGATCTGGCAAATGTTTGATAATGCTCTCCAAAACAACCCTATGAAGAGGAGCTTTTTTTGCCAGTTCTTTCTCTTTATTGTCATTGGTGAATTCAATAACATCTTTGAATGTTATTTTTGTTTTTTGCATATAGGGAACGGATATCGCCCAGTTTTTATAGGCAGAACCAAATACAACGGAGCCGTTCATAACATTTACAAACCATTCTTCTCTGAATTCTGGTTCGGCATATTTTTCGATTAATTCATTTACTTCTTTTATATATCTTTCAAATCTTTTTTGCATTTCTTCAGGAGATATTTTCAGTTCTTTGATCAATCTATCGACCTTATTTATAAAAAGAATTGGCTTTACTCTTTCCTTCAAAGCCTGTCTTAATACCGTTTCTGTTTGAGGCATTACGCCTTCAACCGCACAGATAACTACAACCGCTCCATCAACGGCTCTCATTGCTCTGGTTACATCTGCGCCAAAATCAACATGTCCAGGAGTATCAATAAGATTAATCAGATAATCCTTGTTTTCATAATTATAAACAATAGATACATTGGCAGAATAAATTGTAATTCCCCTCTCCTGCTCTTGTTTATCAAAATCCGTAAAAAGTTGTTTTCCCGCAAGGTCTTCAGAAAGCATCCCGGCTCCAGATAACAAGTTGTCCGTCATGGTTGTTTTTCCATGGTCTATGTGGGCAACAATTCCAATATTTCTAATGGTCTCTCTATTTCTCATCAATTTAACAACATCTTCTGCCATAACATACGAAAATTTTAAATTATTAATCAGAAATTGTATTCAACTGTTTTTTCATATCCGAAGTTTCTCGATATAAAAACAAACTCTATTTATTCTTTCCGGAAAAATCCTGAATTGTTCATTTATTTTGAATTTTCTCTTCTATGGCAAGAAAAAAGATTCTTCAAACCAGAAAAAAATAGAAAACAATTTTTTAATAATCTCCGTATTTAATCAATTTCTGCAAATATCTTCGTTCTGAATAAACTGCATATTGTCGTTATTTAATATTTAACTTCAGTAAATTATGAAAATTCCAAAGGAGCAAAAAAGATATTGCAAATATTGCAAAAAACACACCGTTCAAAAACTGAAGAGAGTTAAGAACAAGCCGAGGAGAAAGCTCGCGGTGGGGCAGAGAAGACATCTAAGAAAACTTGCCGGCTATGGTTCTTTTCCGGCAAAAAAGCCGAAAGGAAGGGGAAAACCAACCACAAAACTGGATTTCAGATATATCTGCAAAGAGTGCGGGAAACAAAATATTATTGGAAAAGGTTTTAGAATTAAGAAAATTGAAATGGTTTAAAGAGTCTATATAATTAACGTAAAGATTGGATGAATATGGTAGAATAATGGCAAGATTGTCGAAATTGGGCAAGCAATTAATAAGCGACTAATAACAAGTTAGACTATCTTTCATACAAATCCTTTGTCCCGACCTTCAGATTATCTAAAAGTTTTGATACTTTTAAATATCTTCTTTTAAACCATAAAACTCAACAAAACCTTGTTTAAATCCAAATTTTTTGAGGCAAAATTTTCGTCCTTACATTTTTAAGAATATTGAAGATTTAATGGATTTTGGAGTCAAAGTTTGCACATAACTTATATTTTAAAAAAGATTTTGTGATACAAGTTCGCAATCACTAATTCCAATCCAATAATTTCTTCATATAATTTTCTATCATATATTTCTCCAGATAAACTACGTTCCATTTTAAACAAATTCTTCGCGATTTTTTCCAGTTCTCCAAGTGCCGCTCTCCCATCCAATTTGCCATTTTCTATATTTAAAAGAGATTTCTCCATATCTTTTAAACTGCCAAAGTTTATGATCTGGGTATCAATATCATCAAAATATGGCAGAATTATAATAATCTTCGGGGGTTTGATTCGATCTAAAATTTCTCTTTTTAATTCCTGAATCTCCATATACATCTCAAATTTAGTTGCCGTATCGGATATTTTGTAAACTGTAAGCAAAGCGTCATTCAATTTATTAAATGAATAATTCGGAGAACTTTCACCATACAATTTTGCTAAATTAATTCTTTGTCTGGCGGAAGCGGTAAAAACATCGCCATGTTTTTTTCTGGCTTTTTCTCTGGATTTAAGTTCTTCCTCTTCAAATATTTTCCTTATTTCTTCTTCCATCTCAACTTCATTTTCATAAACTTTTATTTCCAGATGCGAAAGTCCAAGATCTTTGACATACTTGTTATAGAGTTTTTCCAGTTCTTTTTCTAGTTCGTAATTATTTGTGGTTTTTATGGCTACCACAACCCTTTTTTTATGTCGATACAGGCGTTTGATTTCATCTTCTTTATTCATTTTTGGTAAAATAGAAGGATAAACTATTTCCCTTAATGATTTTATTCTTGCATATGGGCTCATTTTTACAAAAGCCGTACCATATTCTGAACTTCTTATTGAATCCCCTACATAAAAATATTCCATCATTTTTCTGAAGAAAAAATTTCTCTCTCATAATGCCATTTCAATATATAATCGATCTCCTGTTTTATGTATTCTTCCAAATCAGAATTCTTCAATAAATTTCTAATTTCTCTTTTGTATAAGTTTATTTTTCTTAATTCTTCTCTGCTGTTTTTCTTGTTTAATCTCAGATAGGCTGCGGGAATCAGAACCTCAAAAAATAATTCTATTTTTTCTTCCGCAGAAATTTTAGATAATTTGCCCCAACAAAATAAATCCCCAACCATCTTCCAAAAGAAATAAAAATATGGGGATTACTGCAACTTGACAAAAATTGTAATTGGATGATAAAATGCAGTAATCCAAATTCGCATAATATTATTTACTCCAAGTATTTATAATTTTTGAATTTTATACGGCAAATGTCTATTTATTTCAAACTCAAAAATTCTTTTCTCTTTTTCTGCTCCCTGTCCAATTGACTCCCTGCCTTGTTTGCCTTAAATCTGCCCGTTTCTGGATCTCTTCTAAAAGTTATATTGAAATTCTTCAAAAAATTATTCAACGCGTCATAAGTTCGGATTATTTCTGCATACCCGGATTTCGCGGGCTTTCCTTTAAAAAATAAAATCCTGTTTGAAATTTGAGAGAGTAAATGCAAATCGTGATCAACAATTACAATGCTTGCCTGTTTGTTTTTGATAATTCTGCCAAGAATTTTAACTAATTGCAATCTGTTCTCGATATCCAAAAATGCAGAGGGTTCGTCCAGAAGATACAGGTCGGCTTCCTTAGACAAACACAAAGCTATTGCGAGGGTCTGCAACTCCCCTCCAGACAAATCCACAACATTTTTCTTGTATAATGTTTCGAGATGCAGGGGATAAGCAATTTGCTCCTTAAATTCTCTCGATTTCGGGACGATTTCCTCGACGGGACCAGAAAAATCCGGATAAAGGTATTGCGGTTTGTAAGAAATAGAAGATTTGCAGGATATACTTCCTTTATCTAACTTTAGTTTGCCCGCAAGAATTTCCATAAATGTTGTCTTGCCGATCGAGTTTGGACCTATAATCCCAAGAATTTCGTTCTTATAAATTTCTCCGCCTTTGACTTTTAATTTAAAATCTCCCCTCTTTTTTTCCAGATTTGAGAAAGAAATCAGTTTTTCAAGTTTTAAATCTTCTTGCAAATTTATATCAAATTTTATTCTGTCTCCTCTGATTCGGACATTCTCCGCAGGCAGATATCCCGCAAGATAGGAATTTATTCCTCTGAGAGAAGGATATAAAGTAGAAACGACGCCATATACTCCGGGAGAACCATACAACAAATAAACTTCATCCGAAAGATAATCCAAAATTACGAGATCGTGCTCAACAATTATTACTTCTTTATCTTTCAATCTGTCTTTTATTAAATTTGCCACCTTCAATCTGGAAACAACATCCAAATAAGACGAGGGTTCGTCCAGAAGATACAGGTCGGCTTCTTTTGATAGGCAAAGACCTATATTTAATAACTGCAATTCGCCTCCAGAATAATTCGGTTTTTTCTTTATGTTTAATTCTCTTATTATCGATTTATCTATTTTTTCTATATCCACCGGTTTGAGTATCTGTGGTTTATAAGAAATTGTTTTTTCTTCGCTCAAATAGACTCTTAAAAGCGTTGGAAAATTTTCCGATGCAATTTCTTTTTTCTTTGCCAGAATTTTTATCGCCGTTGATTTTCCTATTCCGTTCCTTCCAATCAGGCCAATAATTACCTTTTTTTTTGGAATTGGCAGATTATAGAGAGAGAATTTGTTTTCCCCATATCTATAAACCAGGTGCCCTATTTTTTCTGGAGTATTTACAATTTTTATTGCGCCAAAAGGACACCTGTTTGCACAAATTCCGCATCCCACACAAAGTTCTTCGTTTATCTTTGCCGTTTTTTCTATCGTTATGCATTTCTCTTTTAGTTTATTTCTTGGGCATACTTTTTCACACAAATTTCCGCATTTTTTGGGTTCGCATTTTTTCTCATCAATAACCGCCAGTCTCATTCTTTAATTAAAGTTCTCAGTGTGAAAATGCAATTAAAGATAAACCTTTTGTTGTTATTGCATATAATATAATAAAGGCAAGAATACACACTATTATAATAACTGCCCAGAAGACATTCTGGTGCAAGATTTCTTCTTCTCCCATAACTAAATTAATTTATTTTTGAATTTAAGGTTTGTAACGCTTTCTTTGCCTCTATAAAACAAGGATCAATACGTAACGCCTCTATATAATTAGTTTCAGCAGAGGCAGGATCGCCCAATATCTGTAAATATAGACCTTTATTGTAAAGATATTTCGGATTGCTGGGGTTTATCTTTATGGCTTTTTCTGAACATTCCAGAGCTCTTTGATAATCATTCAACCAATAGTACATTACCCCCATTCTGTCATATATTGCAGCTTTTGCCTCTTCCTTTGATTCAAGAAGCAACCCTTCTAAAATCGACAATGCCTCTTTATAATTTTCTTTAAGCATTTGTATATCCGCTTCGGCGTAAGCAATAGCTTCTTCATCGCCAATTTCTTTGGCTATTTTTAATCTCTTTTTACAAGATAAAAGTTTAGTTTCATCATCTGCGTATCTGTTTAAAAAAGCTTTTTCATAATAATTTATTGCTTCCTTTTTGTTGCCTTTAATATATTCTATATATCCTTTCAATATTAAGCTGCGGATATCTTCTGAAAATATATTTAATGCTTTTTCTAGATACTTCTCCGCCTCAGAAATTTTATTTTCACCAACAGCCCTCTGTGCTTTTTCAAATAATGCCGGAACAAATTCTGGAAAATGAGATAAAATTTCATTCAACCTTTCTTCTTTATACACCCAATACATATTATCATCGCCACATAGATGTGAATAATAAAGAGCTAGAACATTCGTTTTTAGAGCCTGTTCCAGACCTTCCCCCGCAGAGATCCTTTCCATTTCTTTATATCTGGCAACCGTCTCTATGTCTCTGTCTGGATCACCTTTTATCCTTATAAAAGTGTGGTTGGGAAGAGCAACATTTCTTAATTTAAAAAATAAATCAAAATTTATCATTTCCGCAAGGCATGAAAATAAAATTGTTTTTCCAAGGCAGTTCGCCCTTCTGCTTTCTTTATTGTCTATTGTGTCCAAAATATCTACAAGATTGTATCTACCTTCTAAATAAGGAATATTCTCTTCTGCAACAAATTTTTTAATGACTTCCTTTGCCGCTATTTCAGTTCCGCCAGTTTCTTCTACTTCGGCGAATAGAGCGTCTGCTATAGAAAAAAGTTTTTTCATATAGTTCTCCGGATTTGTAGAAATATTTTCCATTCTTTTAATTTTCTGACAGGTATGCAATATTTGCTCGGTATAAGAAAGTTTAGAGTCGGTCTTCAAGATTCTACCTCTATTTTTGTGGAGGTTCTCCCATAATTTAGTTTTATTTACCACCATTAAATAATAGTATAATAAAGTATTTAAGTTTGATGAGGAAGTACTTTGCCTGTTTTATAT
>Ga0209834_10000814_pt1 | contig 18333 bp, 16 predicted proteins | sample Mar14236cmmetaG_FD_184134 | JGI IMG/M metagenome (GOLD analysis project Ga0209834, IMG submission 184134) | Marine hydrothermal vent microbial communities from Guaymas Basin, Gulf of California to study Microbial Dark Matter (Phase II) - Marker... ...
TCCGACAGCTTGTAAACATAATTTTCTCTCCATCCCGTGATCCTGTTATCCTGATATAAGGTTAAATGTTTTTCAGGCTGGCCGGTACGATACACTTCCCTGAGAACATCAAGCAGGCCGAACTTCTCTACGCCTGGAAAGACTTCCCTGATATCTTTTCCAATTACATTTTCTTTTTTGATATTTTCCGTTTTTTCAGCAGCCCTGTTAAAATCGGTGAATATAAACTTTTCTCCGTGATCCCTGACCTGAAAGATGACCACACACGTATTGATATGACTGACAATATTCCGGTAACGGTTACACAGGGCTTCGTGAGAATCGGCCAATATTACTTCTTTGGTGATATTCTGGACCTGTATCAAAGACAAGTCGTGTTCCCCTTTAATCGGGATATAGGAAAAGAGAACCGTATATTCTTTATTGCTTTGAGACAATAGAGGCCCCGGGACATTAAGGAATTCTTTGTTATCCCGTATATTCTCTTTGATTTTCTTTATTTCACACAGGTTTTTGAAAACCGGCAGATCGAACAACGGATGATTTACCAGGTCCCTGCGTTTGTATCCTGTAAGTCTGATAAAAGATTTGTTTACATCTGCTACCATGCCGGTAGAAGGAATATACAACAGATTGTTGCAGGGACTGTGATGAAAAGCATGCAGAAAAATATCCTTTCCCGGGGCATTTTCTTTCATGCTATGATTTGAAGATACAGTCATAATAAGCTATAAGGACATCTGTCCCATATAATTGCAAATATAATTTATTTTTTTATTTTTTATCTAACGTGGATTTTTCCTGTTCCTGTTTGGGTAAATTCTCCGATTATGTGTGCATTTACATTCTTTTTAATAAGATCGTCGAGCAGGGGATGCGCGTGTTTACCGGGGATGGCAATCAGCAGCCCGCCGGATGTCTGTGCGTCATTGAGGATCATTTTTTGATAACAGGCAAGATTTTCGGCATAATCGACAAAGGGGGAGGTATAATCATAGTTGTTTTTTGTTCCTGCCGGAATCACATTTTCCATGGCCAGTTTTTCCGTGTAGGGAAGGACCGGTATCTTTTCATATTTGACGGTGGCCTCTGTTTTACTGGCGTGGGTCATCTCACTGAGATGACCCAGTAAACCGAAACCGGTAACATCCGTGCAACTGCTGACAGGGTACTTAAGCATGATCTCCGAAGCATGTTTGTTGAGAGTGGCCATTTGTCGGATGACATTATTTTTGATATTTTCCGGGGTGAGTTGTTTTTTTATACCCGAAGTAATGATCCCTGTGCCGAGGGGTTTGGTCAGGATAAGCAAATCTCCGGGCCTGGCATTGCCGTTGGTGAGGATTCTGTCCGGATGGATACTGCCTGTGACCACCAGTCCGTATTTAGGGTCTTCATCATCGATGGTATGTCCTCCGAGGATAGGGATGCCGGCTTCTTTACATTTTTGCTGTGCGCCGGTAAGGATATTTTTCAGTACCTCCATAGGAAGCGTTTTTGAGGGAAATCCCACAATATTAAGAGCAAACAGAGCCCTGGCGCCCATGGCGTAGATGTCGCTTAGGGCGTTGGCTGCAGCAATGGCCCCAAACCAATACGGATTATCAACCACCGGCGTAAAAAAATCCACGGTTTCTACCAATGCGGTTTCATTGTTGATTTTATATACAGCGGCATCATCGTGATTGTCTGTACCTACCAATACATGGGTGTCGTTCATGACAGGTATCTGATCCAGTACTGTTTCAAGATCCTGGGGCCGGAGCTTACAGGCACATCCCCCTCCCTTAGTAAACTGTGTCAGACGGATCGTGGTGGAAATATTTTTGGGGTCTGTTTTATTCATTTTCATGATTTTTATAGTACTTACAAAATTCTTTTAACCCGCATGCTTCACATCTGGGCTTGCGTGCCAGACAGACGTATCTGCCGTGAAGGATAAGCCAGTGGTGGGCAATAGGGATCAGATCATCCGGTATATATTGTACCAGTTGCCTTTCTGCTTCTTCAGGTGTTTTGGCGTTGGTAAGACCCAGACGGGATGACGCACGGAATACATGAGTGTCAACAGCCATGGCCGGTTGGTTAAAGATGACCGAGGCTATGACATTTGCAGTCTTTCGCCCAACGCCAGGCAGCTTTTGCAGGTCGCTCACCGAATCGGGGACCTTGCCGCCGAATTGTTCTACCAGCCTCCGGGCCATGCCCTTCAGATAACGGGCTTTGCTGTTGGGGTAAGAACAGCTTTTGATATATTCCAGTATCTCTTCCTGCGTGGCCTGTGCCATTTTTTCCGGAGTCGGATATCTCTGCAGAAGCTCCGGAGCGATCAGGTTTACCCGTTTGTCAGTGCACTGTGCCGAAAGAATGACGGCTACCAGCAGATGAAACGGATTATCGTAGTGAAGCTCGGTGGCAGCCTCCGGATGATGTTCCTGAAACCAGGCAATTATCCTCTCAAATCGTTCCTTACGGGTCATGCTGAAAAATTTTTCACAAAATTAGCTAAAGTAATTTGATTAAAAAGTAATTTGATTAAAGTGAAGCAATAACATCATTAACATGAAGTTATTGCTTCACTAAACAACTTTATTGGGAAATATATAAAAAAACATCGTTTTTACTTGTAAAAAAAAGGATTTTTAAATATGTTTGCACTAAATAAAAAAAGAAGTTTTATGTCTTTTGATTTTACATATTTTTATTTTTACCGCAGATTGATGATCTGACGGGATTTTTTATATGTTATTACGAAACATAATCCCGGTCGCATACCGGGATTTTTTTTTTAGAGTGATGATCATGGAGACAAAAAGAAAAAAGAGGATAGCAATACAGGGAGGTTTCGGAGCTTTTCACGAAATGGCGGCTATCTATTATTTTGAGCCTGAGGAGATAGAGATCATTCCACGCAACACGTTTGATGATCTGTTGAAGTCGTTGAAGGAACAGCAGGCCGATTATGGGATTCTGGCTATTGAGAATTCCATTGCGGGGAGTATCCTGCCGAATTATAATCTGCTTCGTGAATCCAATAAAAAAATAGTGGGCGAGATCTTTCTGAGGATCCGGCACAACCTGGTGGCTTTACCCGGCCAGAAAATCAAAGACCTTCGTGAGGTGTATTCACATCCTATGGCTATTTTACAATGTCAGGCTTTTTTTGAAAAATACCCGAATATCCGTTTGATTGAGAGTGGTGATACAGCTTTATCGGCCAGGGATATCCGTGAAAAAAATCAGAACGGTATCGGCGCCATTGCCAGTGAGCTGGCAGCACAAAAATATGGATTGGACATCCTGGCCTCCGGAATTGAGATCAATCCGGTGAATTATACCCGTTTTCTGGTGGTAAGTGAGAACGGAAATCATATACTTGATGAGAATGTTACTCACAAATCATCTCTTTATTTTACGCTGTCCCACAAAATAGGAAGCCTCTCAAAGATCCTTTCCATTTTATCTTTTTATGATATGAACCTGACCAAGATACAATCCCTGCCGGTAATCGGAAAAGAATGGGAGTATCAGTTTTATATCGATCTGGTATTTGATGATTTTGAATTGTATCAGCAGGCTTATCATGCCATTAAACCCTTTACGGGCGAGTTAGGTGAACTGGGGATATATCCTGTAGGCAAGAAAATTATCTGATCATGGAACGGGCCAGGCGTTTGCAAAAAACACAGGAATACTACTTCTCACGGAAACTGGAGGAGATAAGAAAGATGTCGGAGACCGGCATCCCGGTGATCAACCTGGGGATAGGCAACCCTGATCTGCCTCCTCCTGAAAAAGTGATACGGAAATTGCTGGAGATAGCTGTTATGAAGGATGTGCACGGGTATCAGTCTTATCGGGGACTTCCTGCTTTGAGAAAAGCATATGCCCGCTGGTATGGAAGTTCCTATAATGTGTCGTTGGATCCCGATCGCGAAGTAATCCCTCTGGTAGGCTCCAAGGAAGGTATATTTTACCTTTCCATGGCCTTTCTTAACCCTGGTGACAAGGCACTGGTGCCCGATGTGGGGTATCCTGCCTACCGGTCGGTTACTGAAATGGTGGAAGCCATACCTGTCACGTATAATATCTCAGAAAAAACCGGTTGGTATCCTGATTTCAGGGAACTGGAGCAACTGGATCTGACAGGGGTGAAGCTTATGTGGATTAATTATCCCAATATGCCCAGCGGGAAACCAGCCGGCAGGGAACTGTTCCGGAGGCTGGTGGATTTCGGAATGAATCATGATATCCTGATCTGTCATGACAATCCTTATAGCTTTATCTTGAATGACAGGCCCCTGAGCATTCTCTCGTTGCCCGAAGCCCGGAAAACAGCCGTAGAACTGAATTCCATGAGTAAGACATACAACATGGCTGGGTGGCGCATGGGAATGCTGGCAGGCGATTCTGAGTTTCTGGAGCCGGTGTTTACAGTGTTGAGCAATGTTGAATCCGGAATATTCAAACCGCTGCAACTGGCTACCATACAGGCGATACAAACACCGGCTGAATGGTTTGGAGAACTGAACCGGGAATACAAAAAGAGAAGGGAAATGGTATTCGCCTTGTTTGATAAACTGGGATGTACTTACGAAACAGAATCCAACGGATTGTTTGTGTGGGCAAAAACACCCGGAGGTGTAGATGCTTTTGATTTTACGGACAGAATTTTGTATGATGCCCGTGTATTTATCACACCCGGCGGCATCTTTGGAAATAATGGAAAGAGCTTCGTCAGGGTATCCCTTTGTGAGGATATTCCCCTATTACAGGAAGCTTTGAAACGTGTTGAAAATATTATTTAAACTTACAGGATATAAACTTACAGGATCATGGAATACGAAATCGAACTGGAAAAATTGGATTGCACGCAGGAACTGGGAGAAAAACCTGTAATTGTGGCTGGTCCCTGTAGTGCCGAGTCGGAGAAGCAGGTCATGGAGACGGCTGGTAAACTGAAAGAGATGGGAATAACCATCTTCCGTGCCGGGGTGTGGAAACCGAGGACACGGCCGGGCAGTTTTGAGGGTATGGGTTCCAAAGCATTACCCTGGCTCAGAAAAGTGAAGAAAGAACTGGGGATGAAGATTGCTATCGAGGTAGCACAGCCTACCCACATCTTCGAAGCCCTGAAATACGATATTGATATCTTCTGGATTGGCGCCCGGACAACCGTCAACCCGTTTTTTGTGCAAGACCTGGCCGATGCGATGAAAGGGCTTAACAATCCGATTTTTGTTAAAAATCCTGTTAATCCCGACCTGAACCTGTGGATCGGCGCTTTTGAACGCCTTAGCCGTGCCGGTATTAGAAAACTGGCGGCTATACACCGTGGTTTTTCCTATTTTGGTCCGACCAAATTCCGGAATGTGCCACAGTGGGAGATACCAATCGAGTTGCACCGGCGGCTGCCCAAACTGCCTATTCTTACTGATCCTAGTCACATCTGCGGAAGGCGCGATCTGCTAAAAGATATTTCACAGGAAGCGATGGATCTTAATTTTACGGGCTTGTTCATCGAATCACACATTAACCCGGATGAAGCATTAAGCGACAAGGAACAACAACTGACGCCGGATGATCTGGAAATAATGTTGGATAGTCTCATTATCAGGCAGGCCGAAGTAGATGATAAGCACCTGATGAATACGCTTCAGCATTACAGAAAACAGATAGACCTGCTGGATGACGAGCTGATGGATGTGTTGGAAAAAAGGATGAAAATCTCTGAAAAGATCGGACAATACAAGAAGGAAAACAATATCACCATCTTCCAGAACACCCGTTGGAATGAGATCGTCGGAAAACGACTGAAACAAGCTATGGAAAAAGACCTGAGTGAGGAATTTGTTGATAAGGTGTTCCGTGCCATTCACCAGGAATCCATCAAGAAACAGAACAAGATCATGAACGAATAAGTCATCTACAGGTAATGAAGAAATACCAGTTAAATACTAAAACGGGAACTTCGGATATCCTGATTTGTGAGTCTTTTGAGAAACTGCAGGAGCATACGGCAGGGAAAAAGATAGTGATCCTTACCGATGAACAGATCTTCGCCCTGCAAGGGGAACGTTTTCCTGATGTTTCCATAATAAGGATTCCACAGGGAGAACAGGCCAAGTCACTCGGAAGGACCACATTGCTCTATCAGGAGCTTGTTCGCCTCGGGGTAGATCGTTCTGATATGTTGGTAGCTGTCGGCGGCGGGGTAATCTGTGACCTGGGGGGATTTGTTGCTACAACTTTTCAGCGAGGCATAGGCCTCTCGTTTGTGCCGACCACCCTGCTGGCACAGGTGGATGCCGCCATAGGCGGGAAAAACGGAGTCAACCTGGGGAAATATAAAAATATGGTGGGAACGTTCAGGCAACCTTCTTTTGTGCTGATTGATCCTTCTTTTTTGAAAACCCTGCCGGAGAACGAGTTTATCTCGGGATTGGCAGAAGTAGTGAAATACGGGTTGATTAGTGATCCGGGAATACTGGCACTCATTGAGGGGAAAACTCCCCGGGAGATATCCGGAGATCATGATCTGCTGACTGAACTAATAGAGCGGAGTGTCCGGGCCAAAGTGGCGGTGGTCACCCAGGATGAAGAAGACCGTGGACTGCGACGCATCCTGAATTTCGGACATACTTACGGGCACGGGATAGAACGGCTATATGAACTTCCACACGGAAAAGCGGTGGCGTATGGCATGGTGGTGGCAGTGGATATTTCCATACAACTGGGGCTGGCAGAGGATATGCTGAGAAAACGTATCTTTACCTTGTTGAAAAACCTGGAGTTATTGCCGGATATTAAGCCTGACCAGGAAAAAGTGATGGAGCTGATCAGTCATGATAAGAAAAAGAAAGGGAAGGAAATCCCTTTTGTTTTACTGAAAGATGCCGGAAAGACAGTTATAAGGCCGTTGTCGCCGGATAAGATTATGGATCTGTTGAAAAATATCAAGTTGTTTACAATATAAATTATGGATATTACGGTAGAACGTTCTTTTCTGAAAGGCACGGTACGTGCCCCGGCCTCCAAGAGTGTTATGATACGGGTGCTGGCTGCCGGTTTGCTGAGCAGAGGAGAGACACTGGTTCGTTTTCCCGGCACCTGTGACGATGTGCTGGCAGCCCGGCAGGTGATACGATCATTGGGCGCCGATGTGACGGAAGCAGAAAACGAGTGGTTTATAAAGGGGGGGATATCTCTGCGGGAAGATGTGCTGGATGTAGGAGAGTCGGGACTCACAGCCCGTCTTTTTACGCCGCTGGCAGCTCTGTTGTCACAGCCCATGACCATAACAGGAAAAGGATCTCTGATGAAACGACCCATGGACATGATGATAAAACCATTGCAACAGCTCGGCGTAAAAGTGAAATCGAACAGGGGCTGTCTGCCTGTTACGGTACATGGGCCGGTGCAGGGTGGGAATATCCGGATGGATGGATCGAGAAGCTCGCAGTTCCTCACAGGTCTTCTTATGAGTCTGCCACTGGCTGAAAAGGATTCGATTATCCGGGTAGATAATCTGAAAAGTGTGCCGTATATAGACCTGACCATCCGTGTGATGGGACAATTTGGGATAAGTTGCGAACATAGTAATTATAAACGTTTTTTTATTCCGGGGAACCAGGAATATCAGGCAACGGAAACCGGGATTGAAGGCGACTGGAGCGGAGCAGCTTTCCTGCTGGCAGCGGCTGCCATCGCCGGAGACCTGAAGGTGACGGGCCTCGACCCGAAAAGCTGCCAGGCCGACCGCAAGATTTTGGAAGCCCTTGGAGAAGCCGGAGTGGAAACTGAGGTGACACCAGAATATGTACACGTTAGACAAAGCGATATACATCCTTTTACCTTTGATATTACGCATTGTCCCGACCTTGCGCCACCGCTGGTAGGTCTGGCAGTTTTTGCGCGGGGTAAAACCGTGATCCGGGGCATCAGCCGATTGTATGAAAAAGAGAGCAACCGGGCTCTTACATTGCAGGAAGAAGCCGGGAAGCTGGGTGTTAAGATAGACCTGGAAGGGGATACAATGGCAATCCATGGAGGCAGGATTACAGGCGGCGAAAGCGATGCCCACCAAGATCACCGTATAGCCATGGCTGCCGCCATAATGGCCCTGAAAGCTGATAAACCGGTAACCATCCATGGAACAGAGTGTGTGAGTAAATCCTATCCGGGCTTCTTTGATGATCTGAAAAAACTGGGAGGAAACATCTATGAATAAATTCGGCAGATTATTTTCCGTGACTATCTTTGGAGAATCGCATGGTACCGGCGTCGGCATAGTGATTGATGGTGTGCCGCCGGGAATTTCTCTTGTCCCGGAGGATTTCCGGGAAGACATGGCCCGCCGTCGTAGCGGTGCCAAAGGCACTACACTACGCAGCGAACCGGATGTGCCAGAGATATTAAGTGGGGTGTTTAAGGATAAAACCACCGGAGCGCCGTTAACGATCCTGGTAGAAAACACAAATGTGCGTTCCGGAGACTATGACCGGCAGATTGAAATCCCCCGGCCCGGACATGCCGATTTTGTTGCGATGAAAAAATACAAAGGATTTAGTGATTATCGTGGAGGGGGGCATTTTTCCGGGAGGCTGACAGCCGCTCTTGTGGCTGCCGGCGTGATCGCCAAAAAGATATTGACCGGTGTGGAGATCAGAGCTTCGCTGACAGAAGCCGGAGGTTCCGCGGATATTAAGACTGTGGTTCAAAAGGCTGTGGCTGAAAAAGATTCGATAGGAGGGATTGTGGAATGCCGGGTGAACGGATTGCCTGCTGGCCTCGGAGAGCCTTTCTTTGATTCGGCAGAGTCACTGCTCAGCCATGCTGTTTTTTCTATCCCGGCTGTCAAGGGTATAGAGTTCGGGGCGGGCTTTGCTGCGGCTAAAATGAAAGGTAGCGAACACAATGACCCGATCGTGGATGGGACCGGGAAAACAGCGACCAATCATGCCGGAGGGATCAACGGAGGCATTACCAACGGCAACGAACTGGTGTTCCGTATTGTGGTGAAACCTGCCTCCAGTATCGGGAAAACACAACATACCCTGAATGTAAAAACAGGTAAAACGGAAGATCTGCTGGTAGAAGGCCGGCACGATGCCTGCATCGCCTTGCGGGTGCCTCCGATCCTTGAAGCCGTGACTGCTATTACCCTGGCTGACCTGTGGTTAATATCTAAAGCATATAAAGAGTGATTTGTATGAGACTTTGTGGTTGTACCACAAAGGTCATAAGAAATTCATAATGTACACGGGAAAAAGATGAATATAAAAAAAGCATCCTTAGCTTATAAAAAAAAATCGGGAATGAGTGAGGTACAAAAACAGAAAACGGAAAAACATAATATTGAAAAGATCCTGATCCTCGGGGCCGGAAAAATGGGACTATGGCTGGCCGAATCTTTGTGCCTGGATTATGAGGTGGCTATCTATGACAAGATTCCCGAAAAGATGAAATATGTCTTTCGCACCGTGCGCATTAACAATCCGGAAGAGATCACGAAGTTTGATCCGGATCTGCTCATCAATGCTGTAAACCTGCAGAAAACTACCGCTGTTTTTGACTGGATAATCCCTTATCTGCCTGAGAAAACCATCATCTCGGATATCGCCTCGGTGAAAAACGGATTGAAAAAATATTATGCAGGATGTACACACCGTTTTGTTTCAACCCACCCTATGTTCGGACCTACTTTCGGGAATATCAAAGATCTAAGTAATGAAAATGCAGTGATCATCTCCGAATCATGTGAGGAGGGAAAAGCTTTTTTTCGTTCTTTTTATGAAAGTCTGCACCTGCGGATCTTCGAATATTCGTTTGATCAGCACGACCAGACCATTGCCTATTCCCTGTCGGTTCCGTTTGCCTCGACCATGGTTTTTGCTGCCTGTATGGTGAAAATGGAAGTGCCTGGCACAACCTTTAAGAAACATCTGAACATTGCTACAGGCCTGTTGTCGGAAGATAAATATCTGTTGTCTGAAATTTTATTGAATCCGTTTACTCTGCCTCAACTGGAAAGGATCCACGACAGCCTTGCCGGGCTGATGGAGTTGATCAGAAAGCGGGACAGTGCCGGGATCCATGAATTTTTATTGGAGTTACGGGATAATATAGGGCTAAAATAAATAAGTGACAATTACCCGTGCTCTTTACAGTTTTTTGATCATCGGGATCAGATTCCGTTTTCCTTTTTCTGCTTCTTCCCGTAAACTTTTCAGGATTTCCTGTGATAGGGGAACCTTAACTGTTTCCTGCTTAAAAGAGACTCCTTTCATGTTGATGATTTTCAGAAATAGGTGCATAGGCTTTTCCATGTGACTCATCATCAGGTTGTCTGCCGCTTCTTCCAGGGGCGTAATCAGTTTTTTGAAAGCATCACTGTTAACGGTGAACAGCCAGGTATGACGCCGGTTTTCAGTCAGTGTTTCCAGAATACCGGACTGAATCTTTTCTTTGTATGTGTCAGAGAAGAATAAAAGGTTTAAGGCGGAACCTGATACCATTACCCCCGGATTGTCAAAAGGTTTTCCGAACCGGTCGATTTCTTTGATCATTTGTATCCAGATTTCCGGTATGACAAAGTTGGCCTGCAAATAGTTATCTTTTGTTTTTATGATCTGTTTCTGTGTGGTATCCAGCTCTATATATAAAATATGATCATTGAATCTTTCAATATCTATACCCAGCATTCGCATAGTATCTTTAAAATATTCAAAGGTAGTGCTGGTAAGAAGAAAGACCACAGCGCCTCCCTGTTCTAACCATTCTTTGGCGAACATGTATCCTACAAGCGGTTTTCCCGATCCTCCCGGTCCGCTCACCAGGGTGGAAGAAGGATAAGGGAAACCATCCGGCAAAATGTTCTGTAACCATTCCTGTTGAAGTTTTAGTGTTTTCATGATCAAAACTCCCGTGATATTTTAATGTTATTGATTTGTTTAGTCGTAGGAGAGCCTTGTTTTTTCATCAGAAAGTGTGGGTTGGATAAATTCTTTCCACTCTTTTGTATTCCAGGTATTGAGTGCCCGGTGAGTGAGATAATATTTTTGCGGAATGGGATGAGTCCCTATAATTACTTTTAATCCGTATTTTTCTTCAATAAAATCTTTAAAATGTTTGATATATGGACAAGGTGGATATCCCACGACAAAACCGGTGGCAAAATGAATGACTTCGGCTCCGTTGTTTTTCATCTCTTCCGGAGCATATTCTATGTTTCCTCCGGGACATCCCCCGCAGGTGGTGTATCCCGCGATTTCCACATTATCGTCGGGGGAATAGATATTAAAGGCTCCTTCCCGGTTGTGTAATGCCCTGAAACATTTTCCCCCGGCGCAATTTTTATAACGATCGCAAATAATAATCCCGATTTTTGTTGTTTTCATAATGAATAACGGTATTAGATTATCAGGTTAAAGATGCTTAAAATCAGATTTTTTAAGGACAATGCTGTTTTCTGTTACACCCAGGTCTCTTGCAATCACATGACACTTTACCTTCAAAAGGAAAAAAACAGGTATAGGTTCATCGGAAAGGCCTTCATAATTTCCCTGACCCTTGCTGATAATCATATCAGCCTGGTAGAGTGTTTCCATAAATGACGGATCACATAATGCCGGGACATTTCCCGGTGCTGTTGATCCCGAAGAGACAATTTCTGCAACCTTGTCAAGGCCTGCCATTATGGCATCCGCCCGTGTGACGTCATTGATAACGGGAATCTCTCTGACCACAAAAACGACGGGCTTATGCAATTCTTCTATCAGGATGCGGTCAAAAACCGATTCACCTGCATTATCCCCCAGATAATATACTTTTTCCGTTTTTCTGAGAGATTCACGAAAAGAATCATAATCGAAAATGGCAAAATCCTGTGAGAGGATCTGTTCAATATCTTTTTGCAGATTAAAAGCTTTGTTTACGCCAAAATCAATCACATTGCCTGCTATGGCCAGTCGTATGGCCGTGAGCAAAGGATCGTCCGAACGACGAACCAATTGCCTGAGCTCAGGATACATCTCCAATGCTTCCCGGGTGTTCTTTTGCTTGATGGATAAAAACGGATCATCAATTCCCGTTATTTCCCGGATTTTCTGATAAATAACAGCCCCGGTTTCGGGCGGGGAGCTTTCCATCGGAATATCGCTGATCATCATACCCACTTCATCCAGGAGTTTTTTGATCTGCTTGTCTTCCAACCCCGCTGTCTTTCCCGCCCGTAACGCCTGGCTCATAAAACACGGAATACAATCCAGATAGTTCTTCATTTCTTCTGCCTGTCTTCCAGCAATTCTTCCCTTACCATTACATGTCCGCATTTGGGACATTTCATCTCGGTACAGGGAGTTCCCTGCTGATGGGGGACCCTTGTTCCGCATTTGGCACAAACACAGTATCCTCCGACACCATATCCGCCCCCGTTATTACGTCCACGACCACCGCCGCGGCCCAATCCTCTTCCATGTCCGAAAAATCCTTCTCCTCTTGGCATAACTTTGTCCTCCTTTATTTTTTTATAAATTTATTACAATTCATTAAATCTGACAACAAATATAATGAACATATGTTCATAAACAAAATATATGCCAATTTTTTTATTCAGGGCTTTTTTACAAATTTTGTCAGAATTGTTTGGTTTCTTTGGGGATGAATCTGTAAAATTATGGAAGAAGGGGAAGATAAGTTCTTACAATATTACGGACTTGAGGTAGATATAAGCCATCGTCCGACAGATGATATCCTTAGACTTCTGGAAAACTATGTGCTGGGGACAGAAGGCGCGTTGCGGTACCGGCAGATGGACATCCGGGAACGGCTATCGGCCATCCGGGAGATATGGTTTATGTCGCTGCGAAAATCCGGCCGGGTGCTGGGGACAGTTGGTTTTGTCAGACGAAATGCCCATAACGGGAATCAGTCGGTTAACTCCTATTATATTCGATATTTTTCCATCAGGTTGTCATGGGCAAGAAAAAGAAGACAAGCAAGCGCTGTGAAAAAATCTTTGAAAAAAAAGAGTACACGGGGTAATGTTATCAAAGAACAGGTGGCCGAATTCATGGGGCACATAGAGCATTATCTGAAAGGAGTGGATCAGGAAGCTTCAGTACTGTATGCTTATATTGAAAAGGAAAACATTCCTTCCATGCAGATGAGCGGCAGGATGGGGTATGAAACGGTTCGTCAGATATCTCACACCTATTTCAGTCGTTTTTTTCCTAAGTCCTATCCAAGGATTACCGGAATCAGGGATGATGAAAAGCCCTTGGTGTTGGAAAAGATCCGGAACTTTTATCGTGATTACACATTATTCCAGGAAGAACCCTTGTTTTACAGAGACAGGTATCTTGTTTATCGCAATGAAAAGGAGAATATTGTAGCGGGGGTGCAGTTTCTGCCGGTTAACTGGGAGATGATAGAGATACGCGGGGTTACCGGATGGGTATTCCGGAAGATCTTCCCCCTGTTGCCATTCCTAAGGAGGCTCTATGACGGTCTGCGGTTTCGCTTTGCAGGTTTTGAAGGACTGTTTTATGAAGAAGGATATGAAAAAGTTGTCCCCCAGTTGTTTGAGGTTGCTTTGCATCGATGTGGTTTGTCACTCGGGATGATCTGGTATGATACGAGAAGTCCGTTGGCTGCGATGATGAGATGCATCCCGCATAAAGGTTTTTTCAGTTGGCTTGTTAAGCCGGTTCCGGCAGAGGTGCGTATGCGGTTCCTGAATATGTCATCCGGGGATTCCCGCCTTTATTATGAGAAACCCGTATATATCTCGACGTTTGACCTGACGTGAGGAAAAACTGAAAGATATTAGAGTGAAATGGGAAATAATAAATACAATTGCCGGATTTCTTGAGTTAAGGATAAATTTGGGTTCTTCAATAGACTTATTAATTCATTTTCAGCAAATAAAAAAATTACAAATTAGGTATACATTATTTTGTTGATCCCAATACCCGGATGCTACTTTTGCCTTTTGCTTTTCGCTTTTATACTTTCGTATACTGCTTCCAGGATGATTGTCCGAATATTCATGTTGATCAACTTTTGGTTTTTGCGGGTAGGATAGACGCGGTTGGAAAAGAAGATATATAGCAGGCCATAGGCAGGATCTACCCAGGTAAAAGTGCCGGTATACCCGGAATGTCCAAAGCTTTCGGGGCTGGCGCTTAGTGACGGATAAGCTTCTTCGGGGGAAACCTCATGATTATGCAATGAGGGTTTGTCGAAACCCAGGCCCCTGCGATTGCCGTTGTCCGGAAACTGGTAGCGGCTGAATTCACGCAGAGTGCTGTCGGAGATAATACGGCGACCACCAAAAGTTCCCATGTTGAGGTACATCTGCATCAGCTTGGCCAGGTCGTTGGCTGTGCCGAAGAGGCCGGCGTTGCCTGACACTCCGCCCATCATGGCCGCTCCCTCGTCATGTACCCACCCCTGCAATTGTTCCTTGCGGAAGAAAGTGTCGTTCTCGGTGGGGACGATGCGTGAGAGAGGATAATGTTTGTAAGGGTTGTAGGTGAGATCCCAGGCACCCAGAGGCCGGTACACGGAATCTTTTACATAGGCCTCGTAATCTATGCCTGTTTGGTTTTCGATGATATGCGGCCACAGATAGAAGCTCAGATCTGAATACAGATATTTTTTCTCAGGCAGGAGGGGGGATTTTTTGATGGCTTTGTATATTTTTTTGCGATAGCTCTTTTTCAGGAATATTCTGGGAGCAACATAGTAGGTGTACCTGTCGGTGGAATCAAGCGAATAAAAAATCCTTCTGAGATCTCCGTGTTTGTTGACGGTGTTCCGCCAGTAAGGGATCCACGACTGCAGACGTCCCTGGTGTGCCAGCACATCCCGGATCATGACATTTTTTTTGTTGGAATGTCTGAAAGCAGGCCAGTAAGTGCTCAGGGGCACATCCAGTTTGAACTTTCCCTGGTCGTGCAAACGCATCAGCGCCGGCAGGGATCCGGTGATCTTGGTGACGGAGGCTAAGTCATACAACACATCCGGTGTTACCGGCGACTGCCGGGCGTACGTGAAGTAACCGTAACATTTATGAAAGACCACCGTACCATTCCGTGCTACCAGTATTTCGCAACCGGGATAAGCACTCGAGTCGATGCCGGTGCGGGCTATCGAGTCGATGGTTTGCTCCAGCAGGCGGGAATCCATGCCCACTGCTTCAGGGGCGTCGTAACGCAAACGACCTGTGGCTGTGGTGATAATTCCGTCACCCATCTTGAAAAGTCCGTTTACGGCGACAGGTAACTTCCCTTTGATCCCGTAAGCTCCGAAGACCATCTGTGCAGCCAGCTCTTCCATGACGGGCGTTTCCTGGTAGGTGATAAGCAACGCTTTGCTCTCTTTGATGCCGGGGATAAGACCCAGGGCATAGGGATTGCCGAAGAAGACCGTGATGGCAGGATGGTTCCGTACGATTGTATCGATCAGAGAGATCTCGTCTGTGTTCAGCCCGAAATGCCTGTATGGCCGCTGGTCAAAACCCTGAATACCCAGGATGACGAGTGAATAGTTGTGAAGACGATTCAACATCTTTTTCCGGGCAGCCGTATCTGCCGGTACGACAAACAGATCCATCCGGGTATATTTCTTCAGATAATCCTGAAAACGGGTGATGGTATCACTTCCAACGACCACTGCTGCGATTTTTTGTTTTTCCAGATGCCGTACAGGCAGAATACTGTCTTGGTTTTTCAGCAGGGTGATGGCCTCTTGCGAGAGCCGGCGATTGAGCATACGGGCTGCCGGGGTGTTGAGATCCTTCCGCAAATTGTGCAGATTGACAGGCTGGTAATGATTCAGTCCTGCCCGGTACTTGGCGCGCAGGATCTTTTTAACCCGCCGGTCCATGTCATTCTGCCTGAGTTGTCCGTTTTTCAGTGCAAGCATTACCTCCTTGATAGCTTTGGGGATGTCTTTGGAAAATTCCACCAGGTCATTGCCGGCCTCAAGAGCTTTTACGTCTGCGATGCCGGGGGGGTAATAGTCTGCCACCCCTTTCATGTTCATGGCATCGGTCACAACAATTCCTTTGAAGCCCAGTTTATTTTTTAAAAGACCTGTTACGATGGGTTTGGAGAGAGTGGAGGCCTGATTGGGGGTGCTGTCCAGGGAGGGTATGTTGAGGTGTGCTACCATGATGGCCGCTACCCCATGCCTGATCATGGTCCGGAAAGGGAATAACTCAAGGCTGTCGAGATGGTGGCGGGAGTGACGGATCACCGGAAGACCCAGGTGCGAGTCGGTGTCCGTATCGCCGTGGCCGGGAAAATGCTTGGCCGTGGCCAGGATGCCGTGATCCTGCATGCCCAGCATATAAAGACTGCCTTTACGGGTAACGTTGATACGATCCGTTCCAAACGACCGGAAATTGATAACCGGATTATGGGGATTGTTGTTGACGTCCACTACAGGGGCAAAGTTCATTTGTATGCCCAGGCGTGTGAACTCGCGGGCGATTTCCACCCCCATGTCATAGATCAGCGAGTCGTTCTGTATGGCCCCCAGTGTCATCTGGTAAGGAAAACGCAGGGTCCCGTCCAGGCGCATGCCCGGACCCCATTCGCCGTCAAGGGCGATGAGTAAGGGTACCTTGGATTGCGACTGGAAATAATTGGTCATTTCCGCCTGCCGTTCCGGTGTGCCCTGGAAGAAGATAAGTCCCCCGATATGTTGCTGGCGGATCAGCTTCAACAGCGCATCGGTATGTTCCGGCCCGCGGTTGGAATAGGCAGCGGCCATGAAGAGCTGGCCGATACGCTCTTCAGGTGTTAAGGATTGAAATACGGAATCTACCCAGTGTTGTTCTTCCGGCGAAGCCGGTACGGTTAGATCGGAAAAAGGATTGTTTTGAGCTGAAAGTGTGATAGCAACCAACCATCCTGTTACGAAGAATATCCCTGTTTTGATAAATTGTGATCTGGTCATGATCATAAAAGTACAAAATTAATTAACTCAAGTTGCCAGCTAAGGACTTATAAAACAAAGACTAAAAATAAAAAATGGTTCATCCGCATAATGCGTATTTAGAATTATGGATTGCATAGATTTTAAGTTTAAAGAAATCTTTATCTCTATACCCATAAGCTTGTCTTTTAAGCACCTTTATTTTATTATTCAATCCCTCCAGAGGACCAGTGGATATAGGATACCTATACCAAGCAAAAATACCTGTTCTATGTGCCAGCAGACAATTGGCTACTTTTTTCAGAATTGTGATTCCCGAAGCATAAGCTTTTGCCACCCACCTACCAAGGAAAGTTTTGGCCTGTTGAACCGATCTCATTGACCACAAACGATGTAGTTCTTCTTTCAGGTAATAAGCTATGGCCAAAGGTTTATTTAAATCCAGCGCCTGTTGCAACCGCTTTTTCTCATCCGTTTCCTCATTCAGATTATCTTCCTTCTTTAGCAACAACCACCGTATTCCTTTGATAACTGAGCGTTTATTAAGCCTGGTTTCTTCATGATAAAGATCTCTGCGTAATTTTGAAAGGGCATCGTTCATCATTTTTGTAATATGGAAACGGTCAAAGATAATTTTGGCATCGGGGATATTGCGATTAACAGCGTCTATAAATACCGGCCACATATCCATTGCCACAGCTTCTATCTTTGAACCTGAGTATCGAACACGTTTCCAGAATAATTCCAGAGATTCTGCTGATTTGCCTTCTCCTACAAATAATACCCGGCCACTTTCCAGATCCATCACTACACTCATGTATTTATGCCCTTTTTGCACAGCAAATTCATCTATTGCTATATATCGCACATCTTTCAACCGGGGTCTGGAATAATGTTTCTGCAGATAGCTTTTTTCTATCCGTTTGACCGTATCCCATCCAATGCCTGCAATCTTACAAACATCCTGGATGGCCATTACTCTGCACAGATCGTTTATATAATGCTCAAAACCTTTTGTATAAGTCTTCTTCTCCTCTGCAAACTCTATGTCCTCCTGAATAACCTTTCTACATCGCTTACATTTGAGTCGCTGGATCTGCGCCCGGATAAATACCTTTTTCCTCCCGATAGGTGGTGCCCTAAAATCACGGATCTTTACTCCTTGCCTGATTACTTCCCGACTACCACAACTACTACATCGTAAGTGCTCTTTTTTGGTTTTTACTTTGAAAATTACTATATTGTCCTTGTATTCTGTGCCCATATATTTTTGATTCCTTAGCCCGTAGGCATGATATAATAAACTGGTAGACATGTTTTGTTGTTTTTCTCAACTTCAAATTTATTAATGTCTGCCAGTTTTTTTTTATACTATTTTAATTCATT
>Ga0209834_10000815_pt1 | contig 18290 bp, 11 predicted proteins | sample Mar14236cmmetaG_FD_184134 | JGI IMG/M metagenome (GOLD analysis project Ga0209834, IMG submission 184134) | Marine hydrothermal vent microbial communities from Guaymas Basin, Gulf of California to study Microbial Dark Matter (Phase II) - Marker... ...
CGGCCGCTTTCAGTGCCGGGCCGGTTCTGCTTGGCGAGGTCCCGTTGACTGTCGATTTTGTCGATGAGTCGCCGAATTCGCCGACCACGTGGAATTGGGATTTCGGTGATGGCGGTAATTCAACGGATCAGAATCCCAATCACACTTATTATGATTACGGCCTCAAGACGGTTTCGCTGACTGTCGATGAACCTAACGGAACAGCCACCGAAGTGCTTAAAAATCTTGTCATGGTGACCGCAGATACTCTGCGATTCGAGCCGATCTCAACCCAACCCAATACCGAAGTAGTCATTCCGGTATATCTTGATAATAAATATCTGGTTTCCTCGATCATGCTGCCGTTTAAAATCAGGCGGCCGGACGGCTCGATTCCCTCATATCCGTCCTATATACGGTTCGATTCGGCCTCGACAGTCGGTCTTCGGACCGAAAACTGGGATCAGGTGAAAGCGATTTATTTTGATCCTTATGGTCAGCGATTCACATACAGTCTGCTCCCGAATACGACCACGCCCGGTTCCAATTATCTGCAACCTGATACCGGGGCAATCCTGAATCTGTATTTCCACATTGGTACTTCACCGGGCAATGAGACCCTGATAATTGAGGATACGGTTCTATCCGGTCGGGAAATGAAATTGGGATCGATATATAGCGATTATGTTCCGGTCATGGTTCCGGGTCAGCTGACAGTTGCTATTTGCGACCGGGGCGATGCCGATTTCAGCGGTTCCATCAATATTCTGGATGTGACTTATATAATTAATTATCTATATAAAGGGGGACCGGAACCGGATTTATATTGCGCCGATGCCAATGCCACCGGGATGATAAATATTCTGGACGTGACCTATATAATTAATTATCTTTATAAGGGAGGCCCGCCTCCGCCGCCGTAATCAGGTCGAATTGCGTATTTTTTGTTGGCAGACGATTTTTTTATTGACTGAGGCTATGCTTGTTTGTATAATTCGAAACTAAACAAATAATGGATACGTATGCCCAAAGTGAATTTGGCTTTTAAAGGGAGGTGAGAAAAAGGATTTTATAGATAACGCTTTGATAAATAAGTTTCGCAAGGAAGCGTTTTTTGATGATTTTTTTAGATTCGATTAGCCGATTTCATGAGTTTGTCAGTCTATTGTTAAGGGAAAGGCTAATTGTAATTCAGGGTGAGGAAATTAACTTAGGATGATTTGATAAAATAGGAGTTTAGAATGAAACGTAATTGGATATTGATCCTAACTCTCGCCTGTCTCGTTTTTTCATTTGCGACGGTCGGCGCTAAGGTAACGGTGAAGGCGGTGATCGAGCCGCTGACAGACGGGAAAATTGTGCCTAACGAAACTGTTAATATCGGCTTGTATTATTTCAATGATTTTGGTGAAGTAATCGCCACCAGCTTCCCGATTGAATTTTACGAGCAGTCCGGCGGTACAATGAATCTGCAACATGTTGACGTAGGCGGTCGCCAGGTTCGTGATTTTCGGACCGAAGAAATTGAGATAACGGAAGCTTCGGTTTGGATAGATCCCGATTGGGACGCGGGCGGAACACTGATGGACACTATAGTCGGTTTTAGCTGGGACGCCTCGCTTCCGGATACCATTAACTTCAGCTGGAGTGCCTTTCCGGGATGGCTAAGCTCTCCCGATACAACCAAAAAATATGAGATTTCCGTTCAGTTTTTGAATGAGGGAATTTTTTGTATCGATTCGATTAGCCTAATTGAGACTGTGCCGGCAACTGTTTATGACTGGCTGTGTGACGACCCGACTGCTACTTTCCTCACCGAATGCTGGGAAGTTGCCGGTCCGATCGATGTCAAAGAAATCGAGAGCAATATTCTCCCGGCCGAATTCGAACTCGGTCAGAACTATCCCAACCCTTTTAACCCGAATACCAAGATGGAATTTGCGGTTCCGCAGAATTCCCATGTCAACATCTCGGTTTTTAATATTCTTGGCCAGAAGATTGCCACCCTGGTCGATGGCGAATATGCCCCGGGATATTATTCGGTAGATTGGGATGCCACTTCCGATAACGGTTCCGAAGTCGCATCGGGGATTTATTTTTACAGAATCGAAGCCAACAATTTCAGTAGTACAAAGAAATTGATGCTTATCAGATAATTATCTGATCTTGAAGATTCGGCCCCCTGTCAAATATGACAGGGGGTTAATTTTTTGTGTTTCAATGACTTAATCTGAAGGATGTCCATATATTGTCGTGTATCCATAAGTGCTTGAAGAACAATGGAATATGTCTGCATGAACTTATTTAGTCCATGATATCCGCATTTGACCTCTTTTTGGTCTCTTCTATGTAATTCTCTATCAACGTCTTAACGAATTTATTTTTTTTAATTATTATTTGCATTAGGCGCAGGCAACAATAAAAAATAAATTTTGTTGACTTATCTCTCTATTTTAATTAAGATTTAAGATGACAGGGAAAGGTAACTATTTTTCTAAATCAATGAAGGATAAGGTGTTATATGCTTGGAGTGGCTGAGAACAAATTTACTATTGGAAAAGAAGTATATTACCCTTTTGCAGTCGAAATGCATTATTTTCGGGTGGATAAAAAATATTGGTCGATCTGTTTTGAAAGGATAAAAAAGGCCGGTTTTCGGATTATTTCTACTTCGGTACCCTGGAATCTTCATCAGGATGACAAACGGGATATTGATTTTACCGGTTATTCCGATCCCAGAAAAGACCTGATAGTATTTCTTGAACTGGCAAGGGAATTCGGCTTCAAGGTTATGCTTCGCCCCGGGCCCTGGATCTCGGCACAATGGCCCAATGGAGGATTGCCTAAGTTTCTTTTTTCCGATTTAAAGATATTTGCCAGGGATTCCAAGGGGCAGGAGCTTAAGCTCAAGGATGATGCGGGTGTCCCGGGCGGGTACTTGCCCAGCTATCTTCACTCTCATTTTCATCATTTTTTGAGCACTTATTTCAAGAATTTTATCGAGACTACAAGAAATTATATATATCCCCGCGGCCCGGTCTTTATGGTTGAGATCGATTTTGAGACATCATTCGGGCGCTATCTTGATCCATCGTCGGCCGACTACAACCCGGATGTATTGTCGAAATATTACCCCGGCTTTCTTGCCTCACGCTATGACGATATCAAAAAGTTGAGACAGGCTTATAAAAGCAAGGACGAGAGCTTTGAGACGGTCGATCCCCCGCGCGATTTCAATGATCTCGATATCAGGGATTTGCCGAAGACGTTTGACTGGTTCCGTTTCCGTGAGTTTATGCTAAAATCTTATCTGGCGTTTCTGGAAGATTTATTCAAGTCATATACGGTTGAGCCCCTGTTTTTCCGTTCGCTGTATTTCAGGCCCGGTGATTCGCTGCCTGCTTTTGACCTGTATTCGAAAGAACGCGATTTGATGCTCGGGACCAATGTATTTCCCGAGGGGACATATTTTGACCTGGTCCAGAAAGGACGTTACCTTCGCGGTGAATATGGATTCTCATGGGCCTCATCATTTACATCGGGGACATCGGCCACCGAGAATGAGCTGAAAGCGGGGGATGTTGCTTATCCCGACGGGTTGCGCCGGTTTTATGTCGTTTCCGGTCTGTTGAGCGGGTTCAACGGCTTCAATCATTATATGTTTGTTAATCGTGATCACTGGTATGGTGCTCCCCTGGCCAATGACGGTACCATCACCAGCGGCTATGAGGTTATCAAGCGCTTTAACAGCGCCATACTCGATCTTAAACTCAGCGAACTGGAACGCAATACAAAGATCTGTATAATCGGCAATCGTCAATATCAATGGATGAAGCTTCTTCGCAATCCGAAGCAATTCACATATATCGAATCCTTATTGCATGATTCCATCGGTGGCCTGTGTCGAGATTTAATGCGGCTCAAGCTTGATTATGACATCAGAGAAACAATCGATCCAGATGAGTTGAAAAAGTACGATCTGGTCATAATGCCAAGCGCCGAGTTTATGCCGGAGGCCCGGCAGGAAGCGATTGTGGAGCTTTTGAAAAAGGGCATCAATGTGATCCTGTGCGGCCTTATGCCGAAGTACGATGAAGAATTCAAAGACTGCCAGGTTCTGTCCCGACATATGAGAATCAAGACCACACTTGGTGGAGGAATCGATATTATCAAACTGACTCAGCTTAAAGGATTTCAATTTACCGCCAATTATTACGGCTATATACTCTCCACCGACAATAAAGTCAAAAAGCTGGCCACCCTGAGCAAGAAAAGTGTGGGGGTCGCCTCATCACGTTACAAAGGAACCCTGTATCTATTCACTTTTAATCTCGGTTCCAACAGCGATCATAACAAGATGGTTTTCACCGAAAACCTTTTGAGTGAAAACGGCATTACGCCCTATCTGTACTGTTCGGATCCATCGGTCGATATCGCCATTCAAAAATCCGGCAAGAAAGCGGTTATGTTCCTGGTGGCGCCTCCTGCGGGTGAGTTATCCTCCATATGCGACACCTCGTGCCGCGAGGTCATTGTCAGAATGGATCTTCGTAAATATGGAGTTGCCTCGGCCAAACTGAAAATGACCGATTTGCTGGAGGGTGAAGATGCCCAGCCGGTCACGATAACATCGGACAGCTTGAGAAAAGGTATACCGATTAAGGTGGATTTCCCCGACGGTCGGATTTTCCTTTTGGAAAAGAAGTAAACATCAGTCTTCGTTCCACCATTTGGCTTTCAGGTATGAGGATGAAGAGATTTGTCCTTTCACGGCGCTGGAGGATTTTACTATCAATTGTGGCTGTTTTACAGTTTGCCGCCTGTGATTCAGTAACTGTAGAAAAGTATCATTATAACGGTATTATTGCGACTGCCTCGCCGATCGCCACTGATATCGGACTGAACATCCTTCGGGACGGTGGTAATGCTGTCGATGCCGCGGTCGCAGTGGGATGTGCATTGGCGGTTTGTTATCCGGAGGCGGGTAATATTGGCGGAGGAGGTTTTGCCCTTATCTATGATGCCGATCTGGGGAATATCACCGCGCTTGATTTTAGGGAGACTGCACCTGCTTCGGCATCGAGGAAAATGTATCTCGACAGCCGGGGCGAGGTCATCGCCAGCAGTTCCTTACTGGGCGCCGGTGCGGCCGGTGTTCCCGGAACCGTAGCGGGATTGTTTGAAATGTGGAAAAAATACGGTTCCATGGACTGGTATCGGCTGCTCGAGCCGGCCATCAAACTGGCCGACACCGGATTTATTCTGGATGCGTACCTGACAAATAAATTCGCCGAGTATGCCAAAGATCTTTCTATCTTCCCTGAAACCAAAAAAGTTTTTTTCAAAAATGGCGCCGTCCTTGGTCAGGGTGACCGCCTGGTGCAGACGGATCTGGCCATGACCCTCGAGCGAATCGGTCTCGACGGCCTGGATGGCTTTTATTCCGGGACAACCGCCGACATGATCGTACAGTCAATGCAGAACAACGGAGGATTGATAAGCTATGAGGACCTTGCCGGATACCGGCCTCTGTGGCGTGAGCCGGTACATTTCACTTTTGATTCGCTCGATGTGTACTCGATGCCGCCGCCTTCTTCCGGAGGCGTTATTCTCGGTGAAATCCTTAAGATTTTGGAGCCGTTCAATTTTATTAAATATACGCCGTCCCATCCGGAGTATATGCATATCTTTGCCGAGGCCTGCCGGCTGGCCTATGCCGACAGGGCGGTTCATCTCGGTGATCCCGATTTCACCGTCAATCCGGTGCTTGAACTTCTGGATCCACAGTATCTGGAATCAAGGCGGGCTTTGATAAATCTTCAAAGTACCGCCAATTCCAGTGAAATAGGCTCCGGTCTGCCGGAAAAATCAGTGGTGGAATCGGAATCGACGACACATTTTTGTATCGCTGATAAAAGCGGCAATGTGATCAGTCTGACATATACGATCAATGCGTCATTCGGCAGTAAGCTGGTCGTTGACAGCGCCGGATTTCTGCTGAATAATGAGATGGATGATTTTTCGATAAAACCGGGCGTGCCGAATATGTATGGTTTAATCGGGGGTAAGGCCAATGAAATAGAGCCGGGGAAGAGGATGCTGTCTTCGATGTCGCCGACAATCGTCATGAATGGTGACCGGCCGCTTCTGGCTCTTGGGGCTCCCGGCGGATCTAAGATAATCACCACCGTGGCCCAGGCTATCATTAATTTCACCCGTTTTGGAATGAATCTGCAGAAAGTTGTCGAGCATCCCAGATTCCACCATCAGTGGCTGCCCGATACGCTGTATCTTGAAGTCGGGGGATTCGATATCAATATCAAGCAGGATCTTATTTCCCGGGGACACCTGATAAAGGAACGGGAACCGTATTCGGATCTTCAGATAATATATATCGGGAGCAACAGGTTGATGATGGGTGCGTCCGATCCCAGAAAAGACGGTAAGACCGCCGGCTATTGAATGGTATCGGCGGCTTGTTGACTATCCGATGAATTACCGAATTTCTTGCATAGCGACAGGTATCCCATTATAGCCGCGCCGGTTCCAAGTATAAATGCCAGAATATAGACCACCGTTCCCAGTCCGGGAATGCGGAAAACGATTGATAATATAATCAGGCCGACCAGAAATTCCCAGCCGAGGGCAATTTTCCTGACATTGGTAAACATCTTGAAAACCAGATGGCCGATGGCAATCGATGCATAGATCTTTCCGATGTAGAACAGGACCAATCCCAGAAATATCAGCATCATGGCCAGCGGGATCCCTATGATTAGCAGGCAAAAAACAATCGGACCGCCTATAAAAATAATTATCGAGAGAAGACCAACCGCCATTGTTTTCCAGAAATTGGAACTGATCTGGTTGACCGATTCGTGGGTATGCCGGTTAAAGATGAGAATCAGGAAGTAACCGGTCAGCAGGGCCATCAGGAAAAAAATGACATGGAACACGATCCCCAGCGAGGACAGAAAATGGTCCGTCTTTATTTTTTCCTCTGGTTCTTCCCAGTCCACGCGACCTTTGATAACGACATCATCCTCGATATCAGCTTCGGCTTTTGATGTATAATACAGGTCACCGCCGATTCTGGCAGGCGAGCTGATATAAATTTCTTCGGCGTCGATTTCCACATCACCATCGATATTACCGGTGATATGAACAATTCTGCCGGAAACATCGACTGCACCATGGACAGTTCCTTTGATATAAATTATATCTCCGGCACAATTCAGGTCTTTCTGGATCTCGGCTTGCTGATCGATTTCGATTTCATTTCCGAAGATGAGTAAATTCCGCCCGATGGAAGCGTCGGTGTACACATCATAACCAAACAGTCTGGCAGTCTGATTGACTTGACCGCCCAGAAGCACCTTATAGGCAAAAATATTGGCGTTTCCGGCGATAATACCGGAGGCCTCATGATCATAGCAAAATGCCGTCAAATCACCGCCGATAATTCCATAAGCCTCGCCATAATTACCGAAAATGTACAGGTCATCGTCGAGTGAATCCAGGCGGGTAAAAATCGTCGATTTATCGGACATAAAAACAGAGGCAGACAGGGAGGTAAACCCGAGTGCCAGGAGTATTGTCAGAATCAATGTAATCTTCAAACGCATAAGGCCTCCGCGCCGTTTTCACGACATTTTTTGTCTATATTAATCTACGTAATTATTTAGAATTGGTTGCCGGATGCATATAATTAAAACCCATTGCCAAAGGCATACAATGTGATTATAATGTTAAACGTTGAATAGAAATGCAATAAAAAACTGCTGTGAATATTCTATACTTATTCTTAGTTGCTATTTTCTGTTTTTTTATCGGTTACCGGTTTTATGCCCGCTTTGTAGCCTCGCGTATGGGTGAGGATCCCGAACATGTAACACCTGCCGTTGATCAAAACGATGGTGTTGATTACGTACCGACCCGTACCCCGGTCCTTTTTGCGCATCACTATGCCACCATTGCCGGAGCAGGCCCGATAATAGGCCCGACACTTGGTATTCTGTACGGTGTCGGTCCCGCCTGGCTCTGGATTGTAATCGGCGGGATATTTTTCGGGGCGGTTCATGATTTCAGCGCCCTTTTTGCATCAATTCGAGAACGAGGTTGCTCCATGGCGGAAATCGCCCGCAAAGCCCTGGGTGAAACCGGTTTTTTGATGTTTATTATTTTCACTTCGATCATGCTTCTTCTGGTCACTTCGGCCTTTTTATCGCTGACGGCGATTTCTCTGACCTCGATCTGGCCGATTGAAAAACTCGGTCTGGAACACGGACAGACCCTGCTTCAGACTAAGGTGGTCGATGGACAGGAGATGGGTATAATCGGCGGTATCGCCTCGACATCGGTGATTATAATTACCGCCATTGCGCCGCTTCTGGGATTTTTGATATTCAAAAAATCAATAAAAACCTGGCTTGCATTTACCCTGGCCCTGATCGTCTGTTTTGTATCGATATATGTCGGTTTTCTTCTTCCGGTACAAATATCGGGAATAGCATGGATGATTATCCTGTCGATATATGTCCTGTTCGCCGCCGGTTTGCCGGTCTGGGTAATATTGCAGCCCCGTGACTTTATCAATGTCCAGATACTTTATGCCGGTCTGGGAGTAATAATGCTGGCCGTCGTTGTCGGCGGTATAAACGGCCTTTCGACACAGATGCCTTTATTCAACCTCTCCGCAGGCAGTCGGCATATGGGTCCGGTCTGGCCGATTTTATTTATTATTATCGCCTGCGGGGCAATCTCCGGATTCCATGCCCTGGTGGCCGGCGGGACATCATCCAAGCAGCTTGCCCGCGAGTCCGATGCAAAAAAAGTGGGCTATGGAGCGATGATACTCGAATCGATCCTTGCCATACTGGTTATTCTGGCGATCGCATCCTCGCTGAAAATGTCGGACTACCTGGCTATTGCCTGGCCGGCCGACGGAACCGGTAACCCCATTCTTGCCTTCGCCGTTTCAACAGGGCGTCTGGTGCATTATTCTCTGGGAATTCCGGCCGCACCGGGATCAATAATCGGTATCCTGATGGTCGAAGGCTTTGTTGTTACCACTCTTGATTCGGCGGTACGATTGAACCGGTATATATTCGAAGAATTCTGGAGGCGTATTTTCAAAGATGTTCCGGCTATATGCAAAAAATTCTGGTTCAATTCCGGACTGGCGGTGATTTTGATGTTTGCACTGGCGGTCAGTAACGGCTACAAATTGATCTGGCCGGTTTTTGGAGCGAGCAACCAGTTATTGGCGGCCCTGACTCTCATAGCTGTGACTGTCTGGCTTAATATGGCCGGGAAAAAGAGTTGGTTCACCCTGATTCCGGCAGTAATTATGGTTGTAACAACAATAGCCGCCTTACTTTACTACCTTTTTGCCAGATACATCCCGACTTTCAATGTGGTTCTGATCATAACCGATCTGGTTCTTTTGATTTTATCTGTTGGAGTAATCATCCAATCAGTAAAAAAGACCGTGTTTTCGCCCCATTATCCCAAATCACCCCGAATATCTTCATAATCTGTTAAACGGCAATAAATAAAGCCGTTTTTCTGCCGATAATTGGTTAGAATGATAAAAATTTAAAATTATGAAGATTTTTCAGGATAAAGGCAAAACAATCCTCCCCCGGGTGGATTCTATCTTCCTGCTGACCCGCCTGTTTATGCTTCTGGGAGTAGGCTGGTTTATTGGAAATTCCCGTTTTCAATTCTGGCAAATGCTCCCGATTGTAATTCTGGCGTTTACCTATTTTATTACTCTTTTCATCTTCTGGTGTCTTCTTAGAAAAAATATACGCGACCTCAGAATTCCGTACCTTTTAATAATTCTGTTTGAACTGGTGTTTATTTCTGCGCTGGTGAAATATTCAGGGGGATATGTATCAGATTTCTATTTACTTTATTTTATCACAGTCGGCTTTTCCGCTTACCTTTTGACCATGACCGCCACCCTGATCCTTGTCGGTATTACGACCGCCACTTATCTGATTTTATGTATACTCAGTATGCAGTTTGAATCAATCATCGGTCTGACATTGCGGGTGGGAGTGCTGTGGTGTTTGCCGCTGGCGATCGCCTTTGTATCGGATTATGTCCGACGCTCGGAACGTCGGCTGCTGAAACTTTTCGATACCCTGAATCAACGCACCTCGGAACTTGAAAAATCTCAAGCCCACGTGGAAATGATCTACGAAAACTCGCGTATTCTGGGTGGCATTTTCGATGTTGACGGTATGGTCGAAGGCGTTATGAAAATAATGGGATCGATTTTATCTTATCCAGCCAGCGGACTTGTCCTGGTCGGACCGGGTAAAAACCTGATCTACCGGGGAAGAAATATCGGCGGGCAGGATAATTTTCATCTTAAGGCCGTCGATGAAAGCAGGTCGAATCTTATTCGGCGTGTCGTCAGCCAGGCGGAACCGGTGGTTGTGGTGGATATCTCGGGCCGTCGTGATTACCCTCCTTTGAGATTAAATACTCGCTCAATTATGCTGGTCCCGATGGTAACACACGGCCGTGCGACAGGCATACTGCTGGCCGAGTCGCCGCAGGTCGGTGCTTTCACCGAAAAAGATCTTAAAATCCTCTCGGTCGTGGCGCGCTCCGGGGCAATGGCTCTGGATAATGCCACCCTGCATAAAAGAATGGAAGAACTTACTATTACCGACGAGTTGACAGGTATATTTAATTACCGTTATTTTGCCCTGAAACTGAAAGAGGAACAACGGCGGGCCGCAAGATATAATTTGCCGTTATCTTTGATTATGATTGATATTGACTGGTTTAAGAAGTTTAATGATACTTATGGTCATGAAGTCGGCAATATTGTTTTGCAAAATATTACCATGGTTGTCAAGAAGTGTATAAGAGACGTGGATATATTTGCCCGTTACGGAGGCGAAGAGTTTGTGATTATTTTACCGCAGACACCGAGCTATGAAGTCGCCAGTATCGGCGAACGTATCCGGCAGTCGATTGAAACATCGACCTTCGGCGGCAGTGACGGCATTCCGGAATTGAGTGTGACCGTGTCGGTTGGAGTCAGTTCCTACCCTGAAAACGGGAAACCGAACGAGGAGCTTCTGTCAGTTGTCGATCAGGCGCTGTACCGAGCCAAGGGTTCGGGTAAAAACAAAGTGTGTGTGATTTAGATGATCGAGCGTATTGGACAATTGTTTATAATCGGCTTTGACGGTGCAAAACCGCCTGATGATTTTGTGGAGTTTATGGTTTCAGAGAATATCGGCGGTGTGATCCTGTTTGAGAAAAGCTGTAATCCGCATGCCAATGCGGAAAGGTTGATAAAGGATATCAATGCCGTCTCTCCGCGGGTGCCGTTTATTGCGGTCGATCAGGAGGGAGGACGGGTTTGCCGTTTCCGCGGCGCCCCCGCCGAATACCCATCACCATCGAAATTCAAAAGCCGTTCCGATCTTGAGAGTTATGCCGAGCAATTCAGCCGGGCCGCATATTATATCCATTCACTGGGCGTCAATCTTCTTCTCGGGCCGGTGGCCGATCTGGGTCTGAATGACAAAAACGAATGTCTGCGAGGACGTACATTCGGGAAAAACCCGGCCCATGTCATTCCCTATATCGAGAAGACGATTAAAATTTGCAGGCGTATCGGACTGCTGACCTGTCTCAAACACTTCCCGGGGCTTGGTGCGGCAAGTCAGGACCCGCATCACAAGCTGGCCACCGCCGATTATGACTTGCAGACATTTTTGAATCGCGAGGCACTTACATTCAAGGCCGGTATTGATCTCGGCGCGGATATGGTGATGAGCACTCATATTCTCCTGCCCAAACTGGATTCCAGAATGGCCACCGAATCGGAAGTGATCGTGAACCTGTTCCTTCGCGAAAAACTGAATTTCGATGGAGTGGCTATTTCCGATGATCTCCTGATGAAGAGTTTCGGGGCATCGGAAAACTACGGCGAGCGGGCCTTGCGGGCGTTTAAGGCCGGACATGATATCCTGCTGTTCGGGCCCGATTTCGATGCCGCCAAATCGGCCATTGCACATTTCAAACAGGCATATCGAGACGGTGAAATCGACGATGAGAGACTGACAATATCGCTGGATAGAATATCCGGGATAAAATCGAAATTAACATCTTCCGTTATTTTTTAGCTATGCTGAAAAAACTGCTCGACAGGAAGTGCCTGAATATAATTGGACTGAATTCGGGAACATCGGCCGACGGGCTCGATCTGGCCGCGGTAAAAATAAACCTCGTCTCGAAAAAACCGTCCATAAAATTCATAGCCGGCAAAACCGTCAGGTACCCCCACAATCTATTTCGTCGTCTGGATGATGCAATCAACAATCGAATATCTTCCATCGATGATCTTATCGGATTGGACAGGGAACTTGGCGCGTTTTACGGTACTCAAACCGAGCGCTTCCGCCGCAGTCTGAAAGATAAGAAATTTAATGCAAACCTGGTCGCCTCGCACGGTCAGACAGTGCGGCATCTTCCGGGGAAAATAAAAATCGGCAACAAAAAACAAAGCGCGACTTTACAACTGGGACATCCCGAGTCCATCGCGGCCGCAACCGGATTACCTTTGATTGCCGATTTCCGCCAGGCTGATATCGCCCGCGGCGGGGAAGGTGCCCCGATAACTTCACCGGCCATGCATTATCTCTTTGCCGACCGGCGTGAACATCGACTCCTGATAAATATTGGAGGTATCTCCAACTATTTTTTGTTTCCCGGGGGCGGTCAGATAAAAAAGACTCAGGCCGCCGACTGCGGTCCGGGTAATTCGCTTATGGATATTATTGCCCGGCAATACTTCAAGAAAAATTATGATCATAACGGTCAACTGGCATCGAAGGGCAATATTTCAAGGAGACTTTTAACGATCTTGATGGCGGACAGTTTCCTGAAAGGCAAATTCGGCCCTTCGACCGGACGAGAAAGGTTCGGCGAACGCTTCGTCGAAAAGATACTTGAGAACGCTGCAAAACTGAGAATAAATAAACAGGATGTCCTGGCAACGACTGCCGAACTTACAGCCTCGGCAGTAGCCCATTCGATAAAAAATATTATTCGCCGGTACAGACTGGATCGAGTATATTTATTCGGAGGCGGATTGAAAAACAGGTATTTATTGAAACGATTAGAAGAAAATATACCGGGTATCGATTTTTTATCTGTCAAAAATCTGGGATATGATCCGGACTATCTCGAAGCGATTTGCTATGCCGTCTTGGGAGCCATGACAATACACTCTCTGTCGTCGGGGACCCGGCAGGTGACGGGCGCCTTATCGGACAGCATCGCCGGCCGGATAATACAAGCGTATTGAGGGACATGATGTGAAGATATCGACATCAGATGCATTAAACCATTTTATCAAGCACTTTATTCGCTGGGGAACGACGGTTCTTCTTATTGTCATTGTCTGGGGATGCGGCGTTGTGCCGACTCTCAGAGAAGGTTCCGAGGGAAGTTATGTGCGGCTGCCGTTTGTGCGTATTCTTGTGGCATCGGGAAACGCGGAGATGTCGATTGCCGGGAATAAACCGGTCTCGGTGGAATGCATGAAAGACGGTAAAAGCCTGGTGTACTATGCGTCGCACCCGATCACGGTCAGAATAAACAAAGGTCTCCTCTCGATCAGTGTGCGGGGAAGTTTGATCGGTGAACGGCTTGGCGAGGTCATGATCACTCCGCGCAGCCGTAATGGTTTGCTTCAGTACAATAATATAAGCTATCGCGGACTGTTCAAGGTTATTCCCAACGGGCGAAGCCTGGAACTAATCAATATCGTGCATCTGGATGAATATCTAAAAGGTGTGGTCCCGCCGGAGATCGGCTGGGCCGGAGAACCCGAATTCGAGGCTGTCAAGGCGCAGGCGGTCGCCGCGCGCACCTATGCCATGAGCCGATTGGCACAGTACCCGAATAGGCCTTATGATATGAAGTCCGATATTACCGATCAGGTGTACCACGGAGTCGAAGTCGAAACACCGCTGGTCTCGAAAGCGATCGATCAGACACGAGGTTATGTTATCAAGTACAACGATGAACTTATCAATGCCTATTATCATTCGACCTGCGGCGGCTATACCGATGATATCGATGAGGTCTGGGACAAGAAATCGGAACCGTACCTGCGGGCCGTCAATGACAGCGGCTTCTGTTCATGGTCGAAATATTACAATTGGGAAGAAAAATATACTGCCGAACAATTAAGAATGCGTATCGAAGAATACCTTTCGTCGGAACGGGGGAAAGTGATCCGTATCGGCGACATTACCGATATGTACATCAAGTCGTACACTCCCGGGGGGCGCATCTCAGAGCTGACGGTGCAGACCGACAAGGGAAGTTATGATCTCGGGCGGGATAAAATCCGCTGGGTATTCAAACGTTCGTCGAATCCCGAGATGATTTTGCAGTCGGCCAGATTCTCGGTCAAACTCAAGAAAAACGGAAACGGCAAAGTCGAAATGGTGGAATTGATCGGGAGCGGCTACGGTCATGGTGTCGGGATGTGTCAGTGCGGCGCGATAGGGATGTCGCGCGCGGGCCGCAAATTCGATGATATTCTGACTTTTTATTACAGCAACACAAATCTGGTCAAGCTATATTAACGATTTACAGTATTCTCAAATTGCTCCCGGACAACGGACCTTACCGGCTTATATCGTATAATAGAATGACCGGCAACAGGTTGAGGTTGCGGGTCGATTGAATTTATTAAGTTCGATTGATATGATCTGAAATTTATCCCCCTATTCCATCCTTTTAGTCTGATATATAATTTTAATATTTGTGATTGCGTCCCCGGGAACCATACGGTAACATATATAATACTGCCGGTATTAAAAAATATGAAGCATAAAAAAGTCGTCATCCTGAATTCTCGTCAGGGATTGAGGCCGATCGGAAATGATCCCTGGATTGTAAACTCGCATCGGGCCCTAATGCATGCGGCTTCCCGGGACTGCAGACTTCTGACTTCCACAGGGATGAAATCATGGCAGATGGTTTTATTCCTGGCATCGATCAATAAAGCCAATCAGACAATTTACCTTCCGATTGAAGGCGGCGTGAACTCCGATAAATTCAAAAATGAAATCATCAGGCAATTCAGATTAGAGGCGGTATTATGCGAATGGGTGATTATGAATAATACGGCCGATAATAATTGCGATCAGATTCGTGACGGGGGTATCATCGATGATGCCGATATTATTTACCCGGTGTCGATTCGTCCCGGCGGTAATCTGGAAAAACTGATCGAGACAGCTCGCCGTCGCGGCAAAGAGATCAATAATGATTTCATCGTCGAATATCGAAATACTGCCCATCGTTGCCGCATAAATATCAGCAAAGAAAATATAAATCTGAAAATAGATGATCTGCTCGATGACTATTTGATTCACTGGACCAAAGCGACCAATTCGCGATGGCCGGGCGAATCGTATTTTGAGTATTACAATTCCGTGTTAAATTCGAGGTCAGTGTATCCCCGAAGCGGATTACATACCTTAAAAAGAATATTAACCGAGCAGAAGATTCGGCCGTCGGTCAGGCATTATCGTAAGGGGTGGCCGGCAGTGGCGTTTTCATCTCTTGCGCCGGGCGATGCGGTCGGGCTGATGAAATGGCGGGCTCGGTACCGGGAGATGACAATCGAGCCTTATGGTATCGCGATACATAAAGATTATGCCGATACTATCGGCCTCAGGAAGGTCTTTTACGGCAATCCGGAGATGTATGAATATCTCGAGGATAATGACAAGCCGTATTTCCAGAGTATCGGGACAAAGGGTCACTGGACACCGGAAAGAGAATACCGGCATATCGGTGATATCGATTTATCGTTGGTACCATCGGATCGAATGGCCGTCATTGTTTTCACTCCCGAAGAACTCGACTTAATCCGGCAGGTTTTTGACGGACACATCCATAGCCTGTGTAAATAGGCGATATTATATTTTGGGAATAGAACTCAGGAGGTCTCGATTTTATCGAGAAGATCCATATAGCGGCCGGCCCATTTATCGCGTGAATGATTATTGCTTACGTACTCATGATATTTTCGGCCGAGCTCGTCACCATCGATTTCTTTTTTATAAAGCGAGCGGATAATACTTGCCAGTTGTTCCGGATTTCGCGGTGAAAATGTCAGCGCCCCGCCGGCTTTCTCGAGCAGCCTGGTCGTTTCACCTTCATAGGAGCCGAATGCAATCGGTCGTCCTGCCGCCATATATTCGAATATTTTGGTAGGAAGAGCAACTTTTGCGACAGGGACTTCTTTGAGACATTCCACCAAAACATCACCCGATTTCAAATAAAATGGAATTTGTGAAAGCGGTTGCAGGCCGATAAATGAGATATTATCCAATTGATACTGCCGGGCAAGTTTTTCAAGGGAGTATTTTTTCTGTCCATCACCGACAAAGACAAAATGAAACTGTTTTTCATCAGCCAGCAGTCGGGCCGACTCGATAATCGATTCCAGGGGGCGAACCCACCCAAGAGTCCCGCTGAACATGATCAGGTATTTATCTTCCCAGCCGTATTTTTTTCTGATACCGTTTGAATGGCTGTTTATGAAATCATAACCGACACCGGATTTGATCGTTGTAAGATTATTGTGCTCGACTCCATTTTTGGACATCCAGCTTTCGATCCCCTCGGTAACGCAGACAATATGATTTGCCTTCCGATACAGAAATTTCATCATACGCCCGATAACCCGGGTAAAGATTGATTTATTAAGATTTCCGAATTGCTCGCCCGATTCGGGTTGCAGATCCCGTATCTCGAGAACCAGTTTAGTCCTTCGGAACCGGCTTATAATATAGCCGAGAGCGGCCGAGGTGACAGGCGGGGATGATGCCAGAATAAGGTCGAATTTTCCCTTTATGCGAAAGCTGTTAATTATTGCAGTTGTCAGAAAGGTAAGAAAGCCGATCATTCGCTTTTTGGGCTGGGCATTGGATGCCGGCAGAACCCATGTTCGCCGGATATCGATGCCATTGATCACCTCGCGGTGATAGAATTTGCCCTTATATTCGGGCGGAACGATACCGTCGGGATAATTGGGCATGGCCGTTAAAATAGTCACATCATGACCATTATCCTTGAAATGCGAGGCAAATTCAAATAGCCTGCGAACGGCCCCCCGCTCGGGAGGGAAATGTTGGGTAATCAGTAAGATTCTCATAGCCTTGCGCATTTTAGACGGCAAATTTACTAAAGTCGCTTAAAAAAAGCAATATAAAAATGCATTTATTTCCCTGCGACAGTTTATGCTTATCTAAAATAAACCTTTCTTTTCAATATTCATCGTATCTTCAGAATGTAATAGAGTACCCGGCATTAGAAATCTGGGACATATAGATATTTGTCTGGATATCATCGATTGCTTCCAAGCGCACGTCCCCGATATGCTTCCTTTCATCGTTCCAAATCTTAATGTATTACCCTTAGGTGGTTGCCGCAAAGATATTCATTCTTTGCGAAAAAATCAAGCCAAGATATATTAATTTATTGTATAAAAAAGACCAATTCCACGCGTCGATTTTTCTGCCGCCCTTCCCTGGTATCATTGGAGGCTATGAAATTGGCCTCGCCACGTCCAACAGGAGTCAAACGGCCTTTATCGACGCCCATATTTACGAGATAATCCCGAACCCGGTTGGCTCTCTTTTGAGACAGGCCCTTATTGGCCTCGGAAGTACCGATATTGTCCGTATATCCGTTGATTTCGGTCCTTACTCCCGGCGCTTTGATCAAAATACGGGCAATTCCGTTCAATATCTCTTTGGTTGCCCGATCGATTTCAAACGAGCCTGATTGATATTTTATATTCAAAATAACCGGTTTTTCGAGAATCGAAAGGTCGATACATCCGTTATGGTCCACGGCCAGACCCGAATCGGAGTCGGGGCAATTGTCGAGTCCATCGGGAACGCCGTCATTATCACCGTCGGTCGGGCAACCGTAACCATCGACCAGCGCGCCCAGGCGATTTCGGGGGCAATTGTCGAGATAATCGGGGACACCATCACAATCAACATCGACCGGGCAGCCTCTCAAATCGACCATTCCATAAGCTTCGCTGGGAGTTTCCGGACAATCATCGCTGAAATCAGGAATACCATCACCGTCGGCATCGGCCCTCTTCTCCACAGGGATTACGATTTCCTGCGGCTGCGGGACATGTTTATCGGTTTCATAAACCGGTTGCATGATTACTTCCCGCGATCTTCCCGATTTCCATCCACCGGGTCCGTCCCCCATGCCGAATATATATG
>Ga0209834_10000818_pt1 | contig 18263 bp, 17 predicted proteins | sample Mar14236cmmetaG_FD_184134 | JGI IMG/M metagenome (GOLD analysis project Ga0209834, IMG submission 184134) | Marine hydrothermal vent microbial communities from Guaymas Basin, Gulf of California to study Microbial Dark Matter (Phase II) - Marker... ...
CTCGGAATCCATACGCTCCGTGGAGGTGCCGGAGAGATCCAGTCGAAAGATATCATTGTCCACTACAAGACCCAGGGTGGGATACAGTATCTCGTTCACCCGTCCTTCAACCCAGTTACGATTATACCGCACGCTTCCGTTATAGGTCACGGCCTGTGTAATTTTATTGTCAAAATCCACGTTGTAGCTCTGGAAAAAAGATTCCTGGCTTTCGCCGTTCCCGCTCTTTTGATATTGCCAATTTCCATAGAAATTCAGGGGATTGGCCCTAGCGGCACCATCCCAGGCCAGGACACCGGAAAGGATGAATAAAACCAACAAGCAGATTCTTTTTGCCCGTCCCCCAAAAAGGAGAAGAGGGGCACACCGCCATCTTTCCCCCTCTTTCAGCCCCGGTGTATCCATTGGTCTGACAGCTTTCACAGAGTATCTTCAGGAAACGATTTAAACCACAGACACATACAAAACCCCATGTAGAGCAATCATATTTTCCCGCCCGAACAGATTATACATTATTATGTTCAGCCGGATCGGCCGAAAACAATAACATCTATGCGTGTCTGTATAAGTCTTCGGAAAATTTATGAAATTGGATTATTGTTAGCTATTGACAAGAGCTTACAAAACCGTATGTTATTAATTAATTAAAATCTCTAGTATTGTCAACCTGTTGGTAATATGGATATGAACAGAGTTGGTCGGCACCGTAAGTGCATTTGTCTTTTTCTACCGGGCGTTTTGCTGTTCTGGCTTATTGCCGGGTCCGGGATAGGACCGGTCTGCGTTTCTGCGAAGTCTTTACCGGTCGAGCCTGTGGTCATCCTGACTGTAGACGACCAGGGGGTACCCCTGGCCTGTCCCTCCGGAGTCGTCTTTGATAGTACCTCGGAGGAACTCTATGTAATCAACTCGGGGCGTGGCCGGATCGTTATCTACGGTCCGGACTTCTTCCCCCGTATTTCTCTTGGAGCGGGCAGGGGCGTGGATGCACCATACGGGGTAAATGTCGATAAGGATGGCCGCCTCTATATCTGCCAGGGCCGGAAGGATGATAGACCCGCCCGCCTCACTATCCTTAACGCGGCCTTTTTCCCTATCAAAGAAATAACGTTTGAGGGATTCGAGGGGGCCGAAACCTTCATCCCGCGGCGAGTGGCCCTTGGCCATAACGGAAGGATTTACGTGGCCGGAATAAACTCGCGGGGCGTCCTTGTGTTGGACAGAGACGGCAATTATTTGAGGCACCTGACACCACTGGACACGGTGTGGGAGAGCATCAAGGAAAAACACGATCTCGGACCTGAGGCCGTGTCGGGACCGGGCAGCCCGGTACTTATACTCGAAGTCTGCACGGACACGGCAGGCCGCCTATATCTTCTCAGCGAGGAGACCAGCAAGGTGTATGTCTACGACCCAGAAGAAAACTTCCTTTTCTCCTTCGGACAGAAGGGAGGCTCCCGTGGCAAGATGAGCCGTCCAAGGGGCCTTGCTGTGGATAAAGAAAGGGGGCGCATCTTTCTTGTCGATTACATGCGACAGACTATCCTGGTCTATGACCTCGCCGGCCGCTACCTTTTCGAATTCGGTGGAAGGGGCTGGGGTCCCGGCTGGTTCAATTTTCCCACCAGCGTGGCCGTTGACGCTCGCGGGAATCTCATAGTGGCGGATTCTTTCAACAACCGGGTCCAGGTCCTGCAGGTGGCTACCAGTACTGCCGAGCTTCCAGAGGCTGGATCCGAACCGAACTTCCTGGCCGTACCGTCATCAAAAAAACCCAGATCGCGTTAAAGGGTTCAGCCTTTTCCAAAAGAAACGGGGGAGATGCCTTTAGGAAGCCCCTCCCCCGTTTTTAACTCTCTGTTAATTGCGCTTACATGCGCAGGTTATGCGCTATGCCGTGGCACTCTCCGCACTTTGGATATTTCTTGTGTATTGCTGGATTGTGAGGCGCGTCGCCATGACAATCCTGACAGGCCATGAGTTCTTTATGAGCAGGATGACATTCAGCGCATGCCAATTCCGAATGCTTGGTCTGATGGGTCTTAAGGTCCTCATAAGGCACATCATGACATCCGGCGCATACAGGATTGTTTTCTATTCCCTCGGAATATGCGATCTGCAAAGGCTCGTGAACAGGATGGCAAGCGAGGCATTCCGGTGTATTCATCGTCACCATTGGGCTGTGATTTTCGTGACACTCCGAACAATCAGGTATCCTGCCATGACTTTCAGAATGGCATGATGAGCAGTCTTCATCCGTGTGCTTACTGGGGTGCCTGGTCAGGCTCTGTGCAACCTGAGTATGGCATACCCTGCACTGCAATTCGATATTGGATGGATCTGGTATTGCCACTACCGGTCTGTGGGGATCGGCGTGACAATCTGCACACTTCTGAACGGATTTGTCTTTGCCGTGAGGATCATCATGACAGGCTGAGCATTTCGGCATGATCTCGGCGTAATTATTCTTCAAGGGGTTATATGCATGATAGACCTCGTGGCAATCCGTACATGCAACACCAACATGCTTACCCCCGTCTTTTTTGATCCTTGTGAATTGATCCATATGGCATTGAGCGCACTCCCCGCTGGTAAGAGGCTTCACTTCAACATCATAGACGCTTGCCGGCTGCTCGACGACCTTTGCAGGTTCTGCTGGTGCCGCCTCTTGCGGCTGAGCAGGTTCTGCAGCCTGTAACGCCGCAGGCCGTTGCTTTACGCAGCCGAAACAGACGGCGAGAAGAAGCAGGCTTAACACTCCGATCAGTATCCCAATCCAATTTTTTACCGTCATTGTCCTAATCCTTTGTTTCAAGTTCTTTCCAATAGTCCTGTTCCATTAATCCCAAATATTTCAATATTGCCCCTGATTCCCGGCTTACTTAGCAAGATTGTGCGCATCTAAATGGCAATCCAGGCAATTCGGCATTGCCTTGTGCTGTGCCGCCGAGTGCGGTTTGCCATGGCATGTCTCGCACTGCGGGACAACAGGATGGACTCCCCTGTGACAAAATGCACAAGTGAAGGTCTTGTGTTTGGTAGTGGTCTTGTTCATGAGCTCACCAAATTCCTCGTGACATGGCGTGCAATAAGACCTCGGTGTCTCATTGGAATAATGGATTACCAACGGCTGATGCACCGGATGGCATCCGAGGCAGTCCTTTGTTGTCTGACCCTGTGTGTGTGGCTCGTGGCACACGGAGCAGTCGGGGATCTCGCCATGTTCAGTATGGCAAAAAGTACAGGCAACCTCAGTGTGCTTGCTTGGATGGTCCTGAAGTTCTTTGCCCTGTTCCGGATGACAGGTCAGACAGGCTGTAGTGATATTATCGTCGAGTTGTAATGCCAGGGGTTGGTGCGGATCCGAGTGGCAGGAAAGGCAGTTTTCTAATTCATAGTGTGGTTCCCCTGAATGGCACATAGAACATTGCGGAATTGCTTCTGTCCCCAAGGGCGGGTGTTCCGTGTGGCAGTCCAAACACCCTACGGCCGTCTTGTGGAGACCGCCGTTCCGCTCCACACTTGCAGGTTCTGTTTTGTGACATTTTATACAGTCTGAATTTTGAAGGCTTACTACATTTTGCGCCGAGGCGACGGCGCTAAATGCAATTAAAATTGTTGCGGATAAAAAGAATGTATTTTTAATTTTAATAAACGTCGCATTTTTATTTTTCATCCCTCACCTCAGCACACCTTCCTCAATTGGGACCATTCTTGTCTATAGATCCCAGAAAATTGAATTTGCATTCAGTCTTGTCGCAAATTACATCACATAAAGACAAAAGTCCAGATTTCCATGATTTTCGAACATCAGAAGTCATTACTCCCACCCGTTTAAAAACCATGGTATGGTCTTTATGAGTGTACCATTTCTTTTCCCACTCATTCAATTAGCAAACCACCCCTGTATTTGTCAAGTAATAACTTCTGCCATTCTGAATATTTCGTGTCTTGAGAATTATAAGGACTTACATTTTTAGACCACTGATTACACGGAGAGACCGGGATCGGAATGACTGATCCCGGTAGTGAAATCTTTTGAAAAAGACAAAGTATGTACAGGCAGAAAATCCCTCATGAAAACAAGGGGGGGAATGATCGGGGAATTTGCAGGCTAATTTGTGTTTAGCCTCGATTATACTTCTTATTTTACCTCTTTATTAAACCTCTTGCGGCCGAAGGCGATCATGCCAAGGAGACCTGTACCTACAAGCAATACGGTGGCAGGTTCGGGGACCGGGGCGGGAAGAGCGGAAACGGTAGCGGAAACGGTAGTACTCTTACCAAGGCCCGCTATTAATATGTCTTCAAAATCGACATCGAAGTAGTTACCATCGGATAACAACACTGTCTGGGGCATATCCGCCCAGCTGAGACAGCCCCCTGAAATAGAACCTAAGATGGTAAAGATGGTGACCCAACCCCCATTACCCTTACCGGTTATTTCAGACCCGTAGGGTTCATCAAATGCCAATGTTGCTTCAATGTCAGCTTCACCCAGGCCTGTTCCATCCACTGCGATCTCGAAGAAATCAAATGTGTAGCTTTCGCCGTAATCTAGAGAGAAGATCACGTTATCCAAATTATCAGAGAGAGTCGCCTCTATCCCGGTACATCCAATCGTACTTATATTAGACAGTGCTACTGAAGAATCAGGTGCTCCGGCGATGTCAAAGGCAATCGGGATGGCATTCGCACCTGCAACCAACGTAAAAAATAATGCACTTGCACATAAAGTCACCCAAAGCCTTTTCATGTAATATCCCCTTTAACCTCGTTAATATTCAGATCTCGACTTATTGCGATTATAAAAAGCAATAATAATGCCGTATTTTTAAGTCTCTGATTTTTAAAGTATTTTTTAGAAATACAGGTACTGCGGACTCGAGTAGTGTAAAGAAATCCGACAGGATTTTATGATAAAAATTCGATCCGTTAATGCCGCTAATTCACCTAATATATTGTAATTATGGATAAAAAAATTAGAGATTTCAAAAACGGAATGGAAATTTATTTAAAATTTTGCTGAAACGGTGTCGGAATTCTTTACAGGTTTGAATATACATTCGGTTTCGTAGTTTAGGTTATCGATTTGCTGGAAATCCGACTGCTATGGCTTAGATTCGGCGGAAATGGCGGTCGGGCTTTGGCAATATCAAATCCCTAAGGTGATTTTACAATCAACAAAGGACTTTAAGTACTGTTAAAATTCCCGACACCTTTTGATAAAGGCAGACTCAATTTAAATCGGGCTCCGCCTCCAGCCGTATTTTCTGCGGATATGTATCCATTGAGGCCTGCCGCGAGCTGCCTTGCCTGCCAGAGGCCGATACCGGTGCCTTTGGGCTTGCTGGTCTTAAAGGGTTCAAACAGGGCATTGGGCAACAACTCCTGTGGAATTCCCGGACCGTTATCAGTGATCTCAATTATCGCCTGCTTGTTATCACAGTCCCTGCTTGTAGTTATATGTACTTCAGTTCCATCACCGCCTGCCTCAAGGACGTTAATCAGCAGGTTTTCCAATATACTGGATAATAGCCCTGAATCGGTATTTACGTGAACTTCGGCTTCACACTCGAGACTGATTTTCAAATTACTCAGCTTCTTCCCCAGTTGCCGGAAGCGGCCTTTAAGAAAATTACAGAGTTCCAATTTCTCCCATGTCGGAGCGCTTTCTCCCTTGAGTGTCCTCAAACGGTCCTGAACCTTGGTCATCCTTTTGAGTGCATCATCAATGGCCTTCAGCATATCCTGTTGAAATTCGGGTTCATGGATATATTCAGGGGCATTATCCCGCACCAGAGAGAGCATGGTGGCTGCATTCTTGACGTCGTGGAGCACAAATGCCGAAAGCCTGTCCCATGCCTCTTTTTCACGGGTATGGGCAAGTTGCTCCGCTATGCGCACCGCCAGCAGGGCGGAAGCCGCCTGGGTTCCCAGGGCCGTCAACAGGTCAAAATCGTCCTGGCCGTATCGTCCTCCAGTGAACTCAGGCCCTATACCTATTAACCCGACGAGCTGGTCACCGATCAAAAGCGGTGTCACTAATACCAGATTTAACTTTTCCAGAAAGCCCTTCTTTTTAGCCAATATTTCTTTCCATGCATTATCCGGCTCACTTTCCCCTAGGTGAAAATAAGGATGGCTCTCCAGGAATCGGACCAGTGGATCTTCCGGAGAAATGGTATATTCATCGGTTTTGCCATTTTGGTTCCCATCGGGGGAAAATGGTCTATATCCATGTTCCTTGTCCCCAAGCCATATAATAAGGTTGGTAGTATAGAGACTGTCTGCCAGGACCTGGTGCAGGGCCCTTAGCACCTCGGCTTCGGTTAATGCGCCCTGGAGCCGCCGGGAAAGTGCCAGCCATTCGTCCCTGTATTCATATTTATTTACATAAAAATGTGTACTGATAAAAAAATGCACCCGTCTGCGCAGTTTCCCGGAGCAGGTAAAGATGCCGAGGGCAACCAACCCCAGGGCCAGAAACAGCCAGCGCAGGACAAAAGGGAGCTTAAGTCCGAAGGTCTGCATGACTAGCGAGATAATTCCCAGGACCAAAAGATACACGGCAAACAGCGTTGGTGTGATAAAGGAATAGACAACCTTTCTGGATATAAAAATCTTGCGGTTTAACAGCCGGTGGCGGGCTACTGCGTAAAATATTAAAGACCATGCAAGGAGTAGAAGCGTAGAGAGCAGAAATAAATGGTCTGGAATAAGACGAAAGTATGTAAGCCGGTAGGAACTCGCCCAGACCATTGTTGCACATACCAGGAAGCTTCCGACTATAAGGAATTTATACTCCCAGCGATAGGCCGGCGTCAGTGCATGCCAGAATTCCTCCAGGCGCCAAGCCGCAAACAGCATAGCTGTCAGGATGAAAATGGAATAAAAATATAAAGGATCATAGAGGTCAAAGACCAGGATATCCTCTACTACCGGGAGCACGGAATCGTTGACCAGACAATAAAGGAAAAATCCAGCCACCAATATACCGACAGAGGTCTCAATATAAAAAGAGAGGCGGGAACCGGTGCTTGCATCAACGGTTGCCTTGCGCAACCGATAGGCCATGCTGAGCCATATAAGGGTAAATACAATTTCTGAAAAGAGGACCGCTGAAATCACATGCGGTTCCGGATTACAGGCCGAATAGATATATTCTCCAGCCAGCAGGGGCAGGCTCAGCAGGGATTGCACCAGAGACATGGAAAACAGGCGCTCTCCGGTCTTCAGCCGAAAGGCAAGAAGACAGGAGAGCAAGAGTAACAGATTGAGGGCGTAAAACAGATGGATAATCATGAGAATCGCCTGAAATGCCGAAAGTTGTCTAAAATGCCCAAGGTTAAGGTAAATTTGGCATTATTCACGGCAATTCATGATGAAGATCTCACAAACAGTTAAGACGTACTTTGGTTGATGTACAATCTTGAAATAGCCGACTCCCTGACGGCATATATTTCATCTTACATGTTTACCTGCCAATGTTGCAGAGTTACAAAATATATGTCCGGCCGAGGGCAACAAGCCGGGTGTATTAATGTCTTACGGCACAACAAAATAGGTCGACCAGAAATAGTAGTCTTCCGGATCCGGATCGCCTGCGGCTGTCACCACGAGGTAGAGTTCATATATCCCCGAAGGAAATGGGGAAACCTGGATATTCCCATACAGCGATCCGTCTATATCCTCCCATCCTGAACTTATCCACGGTACAAGCCCGGAAGACAGCAATTGAAGGCTCAGATCCGGCTTAATGATAAACACATCAGGACTTATTACAGGGGCATAAATACCGAGGTACACGTCGACAGCCCCTGAAAATGGGGGCAGTCCGACCTGTAGGTTAAGCGTTCCACCTGCGACGTCTCCAACTGCGAAGGGCTTGCAGAGGGATGCTTCGGGATTTTTTACAGGGACCTCCACGGGGAGATAGGTGTATAAATTCGGTCCTGACGGCAAGGGCAGTGCAAATACGGGAATACCAAGGGCGCCGAAGTCGGCTGTTACCGACTTGTTGGAATCCATTGTCAGTAAACATATTTCTGACCCTGAACAGTCTCCCGACCATCCGATGAATTGAGAGGTGTAATTAATACCGTGAATCGGCGTGGCCTGTAGGGCAACCGGTTCACCGGCGGCGAAATCGTGGCTGCACGTCGTGGTCAATGTAATGTTACTGCTTGTGCAGTCTATCCCTGCAGGAGTACTTAAGACATTGCCTGAACCGTTGACTGTGATTGCAAGCGTGTACTGTGCTTCTACCCATGGTGCATCGAAATAAAGTCCGTTTCTCCCGAAATAGGAGAAAACCACTCCCCCTCCAGTGGCTGATGCCCCTGGGGAATAAATTATTCTGGGAGCGACATCTTCCGGCCAGGGTTGAACATCCTGGTCGTTTACCACCTGACTGCCTCTCCAGTTGGATGCATCACCGGTGGATGCATAGGTCCATACAGCGTCAGTTCCCAGTAACGGATCGTCTTTAATATAGACCATGTCGACATACTGGTTCGGGTAACCCTTGTAGAACTTGATATCCGCAATATATTCGTCGATGCCGTCCTCTGCGGAGACGGTATATTCTGTCGGGTCCCATGTCTGCCCCGCATCGGGACTGTATCTGAAATGGAGGTCTATCTCGTGCCCTCCACGATCACGGTTGTACAGCACCCAGACACCGGAATCATCAACATTGGCAGCGGCAACACGGGGATCGTAGTCTTTTAAGACATTGTAGGTCAGACGTGTTTTAATATCATAAAGGCCTCCGCTGGAAGGAAATCTGAAGAAGGTTATCTCCGTAGGAGAGGCATAGCCTAAACCGGCATAGGTCCAGAACAGGTGATCCACAGAACCTGGACCATAAGCCAGGCTTTGTCTCTTTTCACCACCGGACCAAGTCCAGTTTACCCTTGAGTTCCATGTCTGCCCGCTGTCATCAGAGTATTTCACGTATTGATTATCACCATTTGATGTCCCATCCATCCAGGTCACGAAAATCCTGCCGTCATTCAAATTTTGCGTTATGTCAAAGCTGCCTTCAAGAACCGGACCATTGTCTACTACTATATAGTAGGGCTCATAAACATCTAGAGGGACCCTCATCGAGACCAAATTTCCATTGCTGTTTACAAAAAACACATCCAGGCCCTTGGGTGATTCATCATAAAGAAGCCTGATTCTCTCAAGGTCAGTACGCAGAGCAGCACCTTCCGGTCTGTTGGTTCCAAAGGTCGTCAACAGGTCCCAGGTCTCACCGTGATCGCTTGACTGGTATACCCGGATAAGGTGTTTTCCGGTTTGCTGAAAGGCTACATACATGTCGCCGGTATCGGGATTATAATCTACATCAAAACAGTTTACCGTCCCTTCGGTCCAGATCGGGATGTCAGTGCCCCAACCAAAGGCCGACTGAGACGATACACAGAGCATTGCCATTACCAAAACGATAGTCTTTTTCAAGAGTTACCTCCTATGTTCAAGTTATGTACTGTTGGGAATCAGTAGCCTATATCCATAATAAAGATTATCTTGCAGGGATTTCAAATGTCAAGGGACGCAAAAAAGGCGATTCTGGAACGCCGTTGATCATTATACCCCGCTTATAAAAATCGAGCCGAATTTTATATTATTTTGCACCTTGGCGAATTGGATTTTTAGGTCATAAATGTTACATTTTCTACTTTGTATTGAATGTAATATTGTTATGGTTGACGATAAAGAAGAAAAAACGGAAATGCAAGATGGAATCGACAAACAAGGTCTTTGAAAGGCCGTTTGAGGAACTCCTGGAGGAGTCTGTCCGGATCCACGGGCATTTGTGTGCCGGTCAAGTCCTTGGTGTCCGGCTCGCTGTCTTGGGGTTGCGTCTGATTGGTATATCTGATCCGAAGGGCCGGGATCGTAAATCTTTCATGGTCTATGTGGAAATTGACCGGTGTGCTACCGATGCCATACAATCTGTTACCGGATGTTCCCTTGGCAAACGTTCTCTAAGATGGGTGGATTATGGCATAATGGCTGCGATCTTTGTTCACCTGAAGACCGGTAAGGCATTCAGGATAGTTGCCAGAGAAGAGTCGAGAGAGCTTTCCCGGAAATATTGCCCTGAAATTAAGGACAAATACAGGCGTCAATTGGAGGCCTATAAGCTGATGAGTGACAACGAACTCTTCGAGGTGCAGGAGGTCAGACTGGAAGTATCTGTCTCCGACCTGCCCGGAAGACCGATCAGGAGGGTGCGGTGCGAGTCCTGCGGTGACTATGTTCAGGACTGCAGGGAAGTGAAGACCCACGACGGCAGGGTGCTGTGTCGAGCCTGCGCGCACGGCGCCTACTATAAAATTTTGTGAGAGATTATAAGGTATTCAAATGGGCCTAAAGGTGGTTCCTCTAAACAAGGCCGTGGGTATGGTTTTGCCCCATGATATGACCGAGATAATCCCCAGTGGGGGAAAGGGTCCTGCTTTCAGGAAAGGATATGTGATTCAGGATAGCGATATAGCCCGTTTGAGGCGCATGGGGAAAAATCACATCTACGTGCTGGAACTTTCGGAGCATGAACTGCATGAAGATGAAGCGGCACTTGTTATGGCACAGGCCATAGCAGGCCCGGGCATTGAATATGACAGCCAACCGTCTGAAGGCAAAATAGGTTTTCGTGTAAACATAGACGGCCTGTTGCAGGTAGACCGGCGGCAGCTGTTGGCATTTAACCTTCTGGGAGAGGTAATGCTGGCTACTCTGCATAACAATACGGTGGTCAAAAGTGGTGATCTCGTGGCTGCGGGCAGGGCAATACCGCTTGTGGTGCCCAGGTCTTTAGTGGAGAAGGCGGTGTCCATTGCGTCGGATACCGGCGGGCTTATCAGGGTCGTACCTTGGAAAATTAGGCGGGGAGCCGTTTTGGTTACGGGTCAAGAGGTGTTTGAGGGCCGCATAAAGGATGCCTTCGGTCCAATAATAGAGAAAAGGCTTCAGGATTACGGCGTGGATTCATTATCAGTCTCTTTACTACCGGATGATATAGAAATAATCCTGGCAGAGATAAAGAGAGCCATTGGGCTGGGAGCTGAATTGATATTATGCGCAGGCGGGATGTCGGTTGATCCGGATGACTTGACCCGTATGGCAATCAGGGAGGCCGGTGCAACAGACATAGTATATGGAAGTCCGGTTTTACCTGGCGCCATGTTTCTGGTGAGCTATATCGGAGATGTGCCCGTGCTTGGAATTCCGGCCTGTGCCATGTATTACCGTACAACCATATTGGACCTGATGCTTCCCAGAATATTGGCAGGGGAGCGCATAGACCGGGAGAAGATTGCGGCCCTGGGCCATGGTGGACTGTGTCTTAGCTGTAAGACGTGTAATTACCCATTATGTCCTTTTGGTAAGGGATAAAAGACAAGGGGCTTCTTCACGTCAAGTCAAAAGTAGTTTAGAGTGTGTTATTATTATGTTTAAATCTGTAGATTAAAGCTGATAAATCGAATTGTTGCCCAGGTTCTAATCAAGAGTTACAGCTTCGGCGGGGTTGTCCAGTTCGATAATACAGCTTTTTTGAGGGGAAACGCCAATCTGCATTAGCAAAATAGTATTCTAATCAATCATTTTGTAAGGATATCATAATATGTTTATATTAAGTAATTTCATGCACTCCCTGGCCACCGTTGTCGATATCGTTCTTAATCTCTATATATGGATATTGATTGCCAGGGCCGTATTATCATGGGTTAACCCTGATCCCTATAATCCCATAGTAAAATTTCTGTATAATATAACAGAACCTTTAATGTACAGGGTTCGGCGTATACTCCCTTTTCAGTTCGGGGGAATAGATTTAACGCCTATGATAATCATTCTTGCAATAATCTTTTTGCGCAGCTTTATCGTACCAACGCTTCATCAGTTGGCCAATCAAATTGCTTAGAGGTAGCATATGAGTCTAACGCCGAACGAAATACTTGAGAAGGAATTCCGTGCCAGGTTCAGGGGTTACGATACCAAAGAAGTAGACTCTTTTCTTGAGGAAATAAGTCAAATCATGACCTCTCTGATTAAAGAGAAAAATGATTTGAAGGATCAGCTGGTTGCATATAAGACCAAGTTGGCAGATCTGAGAAGGAAGGAAGAGGAGTTCAGAGAGGCCCTGACTTCGGCTCACAAGTTGTCAGAGAAGATAAAGTCACAGGCCGAAAAGGATGCTGAGCTCGTGCTTGAGAGGGCAAGAGTAGATGCGGAACGTATTGTTGCTTATGCCCATCAGGAGGCCGTTCAACTGGAAGAGCGAATAATAGGGCTCCGGCGTATTCAGAGGGAGACTGCATATAAAATGCGCTCTACCCTTGAAAATTGTTTGCGGGTCGTGGATGAGGAGACCCTGCCGCCGGAGGAGGTTGAACAGGCAATAAATCTTGCGGCATCCGAAATGAGAGCTATTCGAGAGGTCTCTTGCGATCTGACAGAAGACATGGATGCAGTCTCTGGTAATGTAGAGGAGACAAGCAATACACAAAGGCCCTTTACACCTGATATTTTAGGGGCATCTGCTAATGGAGACGGGCATGAAAGCGATTCTCAGCAAGAGAGACCGGACGGCCCGGATCTTAAGCTCGATCAGAATCAGGCATAGCCCTCAGAAGCGGAAGGCGGCCCGGAGTAACTTGTTTAGCCGCTAAAGCTCCGTAAAAACATTCTAGTAAATCTCTTACTTCATTTAATAACTTGGCGTTATTCAAGGATTTTCTGAATAGCGAACTACCATGCAGGCCCTTAGTATGCCAGGCCAAGTGTTTTCTGAAAAGCCTTAAGCCCAAAGGGGGCCCGTAAAAATCAACAATGTGTTCGAGATGCCTTGTTATTATTGCATATTGTTCTTCAAGGCCCGGGGGTCTTTTGTCTTTGCCTGTTTCCAGGAAATGGAGTATCTGATCGAATAGCCAGGGCCTGCCGAGGGCGCCTCTGCCTATCATTATACCGTCAGCCTTGGAGACCTCGAGGCATAGGCCTGCATCTTTCGGGCTTTTGATGTCGCCATTTGCAATTACAGGGATAGAGACGGCCTCCTTGACTTTTCGGATTGCCGACCAGTCAGCTTTTCCTGAGAACATCTGGCTGCGGGTCCGGCCATGGACAGTAACAAGCGAGGCGCCTGAATCCTGGGCGATTTTGGCGATCCGAACCGCATTTATGCTTTTGTGATCCCAGCCCAGACGGATCTTGACGGTGACAGGTATATCCACCGCTTTCACTATTGATTCTATGACCCTTCCTGCCAGCACCTCATCACGCATCAGATTTGCACCCGCCCCGGTCTTTACGATTTTACGCTGGGGGCACCCCATATTTATGTCGATTATCGCCGCACCCAGAGACTCGTTAATCAGGGCGGCTTCAGTCATAACAAACGGGTCTGATCCTGAGATCTGCACCGCCAGGGGAAATTCTTTTTCAGCAGTGCTGACCATGCGGACGGATCGGGCGCTGTTACGTATCAGTGCCTGAGAAGCTATCATTTCGCTTACTACCGGTCCTGCCCCGCAGGATCGGGCAATGCACCTGAAAGGATAGTCAGTGATCCCTGCCATCGGGGCAAGAAACACACGATGGGATAAAACCGCCGGGCCTATTTTCATGGTTTGCAGACTATGATTTCCAAATATGCGCCAAGGTCCTTTTGAATTTTTAGAATCAATGTTCATCTTTAAAAATATTTAAGATATTATGGCCAACACAAGGATCTTCACCAATATCTACCTGATAGTCATGTGATTCAGCCGACTTTTTAGACAATCCTGCTGAATCGGCAAAAAGACATTTTGTCATCAGGGAGGTCTTTAATCCAGCATAGCGACAGCGGGAGACGATCAGGGAATCTTCTGCCCTCTAACTGTTTTCATCAGACCCCAGAAATTGAGTCCCAAGATACATGTAATGGAGTCCTGAAATTATAGTAATCAGGGCGGTAGCCATATAAAGAAAAGGTAAGATTCTCTTAAAAAAGACCAGGTTATGATCTGCAAGGACGATAAAGATGGTCCCCAATTGGGTCACTGTCGTAATCTTACTGAGTACGGATGGATGAATTTCAACTCCACCTTGAAACAGAAAAAGTATCAAGACACCAAATACAATTATCATATCCCGGCTGATCACGGTTACCGCCAGCCATCCCGGCAGAAATCCTATGACCGCAAGAGTTACATAAGCCGATGTTAGGAGAAGTTTATCGGCAATAGGGTCCAAAATTGCTCCGATGCGGGTCTTTTGCCTCATACATCTCGCTATCAGCCCATCCAGCCCGTCGGTTATTCCTGCTATAGTGAAAACAATCAAGGCCTCCCAAAACTTACTGTTTATGAGCAGTATCACCAGCAGCGGCGTCAGTATAATCCGTATGAGTGTCAGTAAATTAGGTAAATTCAATTTTCAGACCTTTCAAGATCCAATTTCTTGCCAGATCATTGGAAGATCCATTATGCTTTCAGGGTGATACCACCTGATTCCGGGATCGGCTCTGAACCATGTAATCTGACGTTTTGCATAACGGCGCGTATCCCTTTTCATTTGGCTTACGGCCTTTTCAAAGGACACTTCTCCTTTGAAAAAACGGATAATATGCCGATATCCAAGGGACTGCAAGGGTTTTAAGTGGTGTGAATATCCTTTATTCAACAAGGACTCAACTTCCTCCAGGAGCCCGCTGTTCAACATAGCGTAAACACGTGAATCAATTAGCTTATAAAGCTCTTCTCTGGGCCTTATAAGCCCTATCTTTGTGCACAACATTTTCCGACCGGAAGTGCCTTTATGTCTCCGCTGCCATATTGATATAGGTTCCCCGGTCCGGTAATAGACCTCAAGCGCCCTTATGACTCTGAACGTATCATTCGGATGGAGCCTGTCTGCTGTTTCCGGGTCCGCATGGGCGAGGAGGTCATAAAGCGCCCTTTCCCCCTGATCTGCTGAGACCTTACGCAATGTTTTCCTTACCGTTGGATCGCGCCCGGGACACGAGGCCAGCCCATCAAGCAGGGATCTAAGATAGAGTCCGCTGCCACCGACCAGCAAGGGCACCTTTCCTCTTGCCTTTATGGCCCTGATGACGCCCGATGCCTTATGCACAAAGTCCGCGGCATCAAAGGGCTCATCAGGATCTGCAACGTCAATCAGGTGATGGTGGACCTGCTTTTGTTCCTCAGGGCCGGGCTTTGCGGTTCCGATATCAAGTCCCCTGAATACCTGTACTGAATCCACATTTATGATCTCGGCGTGGATCTCTTTTGCAAGACGAATAGACAGGGCCGTCTTTCCTACAGCAGTCGGGCCAACAAGGGCCACCAGTGGGAAATTGGTTATTGATGAATTGGGGAATTTGGTCATCGTTTTCGCCCAAATCGCCGCTCTATCTCGTTGAATCCCAAAACCTGGGAAACAGGTCTTCCGTGGGGACAGTGAGTTACCTTTTCGGAAACCAGTTCTTTGAGTAATGCATCCATCTCTTGTAACTCGAGATGGTGATTCGCCTTTATTGCGGAATGACAGGCCATAGATGCCAGAAGGTCATGAACCAGGCCTTTTACATCCTGTTCTGGAAAATTGATAATACGGTCTATCAGCTCACTTGCCAGTTGGCTGGTCTTAGAGTATGAGGCTATGAAATCAGGGACCGCTCTGACAGCAATCTGTGAATGCCCAAAGGGCTCGATTACCACTCCTAATCGGTTTAGTATGGGACAAATTTCCGGTAGTTTTGCAATATCTTCCGGGTTTCTTTCCAGGACTTCAGGGAATACAAGCGGTTGGGCATCCAGGGCGTCAGTTTGTGCGATCTGCCTGTTCAGTTTCTTAAAAATAAGGGCCTCGTGAGCTGCATGCTGGTCTATAAGCACAAGGCCATGCGGTCCTTCCGCCAGTATATAACTCTTTGCCAACTGCCCCAAAACACGAAAGTCACGCCATAAGTCTGCTCCATCAGACCCTTGGACATATTGGTTCTGATCCGGTAATGCCTGATGTACTGTGCCGGCAGTCAGGAGGGGTTTCTGATTTTTCCCGGACGAAGAAGATTTTGCGTAATTGGAGCGTGCCTCTGAGACCTGAAAGGTATCAGAGAGAATATCCAGTTTCCGTTGATCAATTGAAGGCCCTGTTTCTTTTGATCTTTCCTGGGTTTTTTCAAAAGGCGAGGCTATTAACTTTATGCCTTCAAGCGCCCTTTGTACGGAATGGTAAACAATCCGGTATATTGCGTCTGGGTTGCGGAAACGGACTTCTTGCTTGGCAGGATGCACATTTATGTCTACCTGATCCGGACGGACCTCCAGAAACAATGCCCCCACGGGGTATGAATTCTTCATCATGAAGCCCCTGAAGGCCTGATTAAGCGCCTTCCACAACAATCTGCTGTTTATGGGTCTTTGATTCAAGAAAAAGTAAAATGACCTAGAGGATGCCCTTGCCTCCTCTGGCGGCGTCACATAACCTGAAACCATGATTTCCTGGAATCTGCCTTCGACAGGCAGCATCTGGGGAACAAGTTGATCCCCTATAAGGGGCCATAGGCGCTCTGGACCCTGGCAACCGGGACGGGACCGGAATATTTCCCTTCCATCACTCAGGAGTTCAAAAAGGATCTCAGGAAAACTTACTGACAGTGTACGTACTATTTGGGAAATATGCCCCAGCTCCGTCTGACGTCTTTTGAGGAAACTGCGTCTTGCCGGTATCTCCAGGAAAAGGTCCTGTACCTCCACTTTAGTTCCTGAGGGGCATCCTGCGGCCACTGTCTTTTTGTCTCTTCCGAAGTCCACTTTCACCTGCCACCCTTCGATATTGTCATAAGGCCTGGAAGTTATGGACAGCCTGGAAACAGCTCCGATACTGGAAAGGGCCTCACCCCTGAAACCCATGCTGCCTATATCATACAGATCGGCTTCATCTATGATTTTGCTGGTTGCGTGGCGCTCAACCGCCAGATCGATATCTTCTTTTTCCAAGCCGATGCCGTCGTCTGTAACCCTTATGAGGTGTTTACCGCCATCTTCCAGCTCTATACGGATACGTTTCGCCTCTGCATCTATAGAATTTTCCAGGAGCTCCTTTACTATCGAAGCAGGCCTTTCCACTACTTCACCTGCCGCGATTTGATTGGCTATATGGGGAGGAAGGATATGTATTTTTGACACAATGATTCCTGTTTACCGTATTTGTTAATTAAATAGAAAACATAATCCACCAGTTTTACTGGTGGGTCCCAGCTTTGCTATGCAGGTAACATAGTGGTGACTAAAATTGAATACCTTCTTACACTCCGAGAGGGTGGCCCGAAGGGTAATAGAAGGAGGTATTCAATGAGTGATTTTCAGAAATTAGCACATGCAGTTTGGCAGTGCAAATACCATATAATTTGGTTGGGAACTGCCCAGGATCTCCGAGATTTTTTTTGAACCTCGATAATGGTCTCAGCTTGCCTGAGTTTTTTGTTCAGCCTTTTATTCCCACGTTCCAACCGGGCAACTGACCTGGTAAGCGGGTTGACCTCCCCGGCCTTACGACCCCGCTTCTTGGGAGCAAGACCCTGCAATTCCCCTTTTTCTCGTTGCCTGCTCCATGTACATATGTTGGAGTGATAAAGGCCTTCCCGGCGAAGAAGAGCCCCTTTTTCCCTTGGCTGACTGCAGTCATCAAATTCTTTCAGGATGCGGAGTTTGTATGCAGCAGTGAAACAACGTCTCGGTTTCTTCTCGCAAACCTCAGGATCAGGTCTGTTTACATTATCTCCCACGCTGAGGGGCCTATCTGTCTTGTGAGTGGAAATGTCCTGGATTTTTCATCAAGTGCTTGAGAAAGCCATCGATTTCTTCTGATGACACGTCATCACACAGGCTTTTGTCATAAAAGGCATAAAACTGGGTAATCCACGAGAGATAGTATCCCAGCCTCTTTTCAGAAACGATTCGTTTTGACAACAGATAGGACCTGAAATGTTCCATCGCGCTCCTCAAAATAACAAATCGTCATTATTATATAGACTCTGTATAATACTTAAATAAACGTGAAAAAGCAGACTTTTGGCCTTCACTTGAGAAATGTTCTTTTTCAAAAAGTGTAAGCCCTTTCTGACTTTATCGACCGTATCAGCCTAATATTTAAACAAAAATGCTGTTTTCTTGATTTTATTGCTGAACTCATGTATGGATTTATTGATTTACAGCGTTCTTAAAAAAACAAGAGTCTGGTTAATATATAATGTT
>Ga0209834_10000820_pt1 | contig 18239 bp, 15 predicted proteins | sample Mar14236cmmetaG_FD_184134 | JGI IMG/M metagenome (GOLD analysis project Ga0209834, IMG submission 184134) | Marine hydrothermal vent microbial communities from Guaymas Basin, Gulf of California to study Microbial Dark Matter (Phase II) - Marker... ...
GCGAAAGGACCGTGGAAGATATTTTTTGAGCCATCTCCATCTTTTCTTCCAGGTCTTTGTCAATCAGCGTTTCGTCAGCCACCGGGAAATCGGTCAGATGGACCGAATCCACATCATAACGTTTACTTACCTTGTTGAGGTCAGTAAATATTTTATCAGTGAAGAACGGGGCAACAGGTGATGCCAGTTGTGCCACCACTTCCAGGCAACGGTATAAAGTCTGGTATGCTTCCATTTTATCTTTCGAATACGTTCCTTTCCAGAATCTTCTCCGCGAGAGACGCACATACCAGTTACTCAGATGCTCGTTCACAAAATACTGAATAGCTCTTCCTGCCCTGGTAGGTTCATAGTTTTTAAAAGCTTCGTCCACAGTTTTGATCAGGGAGTTCAGTTCGGAAAGTATCCAGCGGTCCAGTTCCGTACGCTCTGCAACAGGTACTTCTTCTTCACTGTATGTAAAACCGTCAATGTTGGCATACAGGGCGAAGAAAGCGTAGGTGTTGTACAGCGTGCCAAGAAATTTCCGGCGTACTTCGTTAACACCTTCCAGGTCGAAACGCAGATTATCCCACGGTTGCGAGTTGGTGATCATATACCAGCGTGTAGCATCGGGGCCATATTTTTCGATAGTCTCAAACGGGTCAACACCGTTTCCAAGCCGCTTCGACATTTTGTTTCCTGCTTTGTCAAGCACCAGCCCGTTAGATACCACCGTTTTAAAGGCAACCGAATCGAACAGCATGGTGGCAATGGCATGCAACGTAAAGAACCAGCCTCTTGTTTGATCTACACCTTCGGCAATAAAATCGGCCGGGAAATTTTTTTCAAAGGTTTCCTGGTTTTCAAAAGGAAAATGGAACTGTGCATAAGGCATGGCTCCCGAGTCAAACCAGACATCAATAAGGCCCGGTTCGCGGAACATCTTTTTACCGCTTTCCGAAACCAGGATGATATCGTCAACGTATGGGCGGTGGAAATCAAATGACTTATAGTTATCCGTGTTCATATCGCCGGGTGTAAAATCAGCCAATGGGTTATTATCCATAACACCGGCTTCGATGGCTTTTTCCACTTCGGCTTTCAATTGTTCTGCCGATCCGACAGCTATTTGTTCGGTTTTATCTTCCGTAGTCCAGATAGGCAGCGGCACGCCCCAGAAACGGGAGCGGGATAAATTCCAGTCCACCAGGTTTTCGAGCCAGTTACCGAACCTGCCTTCACCGGTAGCTTTAGGCTTCCAGTTAATGGTTTTGTTCAGTTCGATCATCCGGTCCTTCAGGGCTGTGGTTTTGATAAACCAGCTGTCGAGCGGATAATACAGTATCGGTTTATCAGTTCGCCAGCAATGCGGATAGTTGTGCGTATGTTTTTCGATGCGGAAAGCTTTGTTGTTCTTTTTCAGATCAACGGCAAGGTCGATGTCCAGCACTGGATCATCTTTTTTGTTGTTGGCATCATAATCGTTTTTCACGTAACGTCCCGCATATTTTTTATAGAGTTCGGAATTCACATAGTTTTTTACAAACTCTTCGTCCAGTTCTTCAATCCGGTAAAATTTACCTTTCAGGTCTACCATCGGGCGCCGTTCTCCGCTCTTATCGATCAATATCAGCGGTGAGATACCCATGTTTTTGGCAACCCGGTCATCGTCAGCTCCAAAGGTCGGGGCAATATGAACAATACCTGTACCGTCTTCAGTGGTTACAAAGTCTCCCGGAATAACTTCGAAAGCTTTTCCCTTCGGTTTAATCCAGGGAAACAGTTGTTCGTAACGAGCTCCGGTCAGCTCAAACCCCTTGTACTCACCCGTTATTTTATAAGGCACATGCTTGTCACCCGTCTGGTAATCTTCAAAGCTAAGGTCTTTATCATTTTCAGGAAAATAAGCATTCAGTCGTTCTTTGGCCAGAATTAAGTGAACGGGGATTCCGGTGTATGGATTAAATGTTTTCACTTTCACATAGTCAATCTTATCACCCACAGCCAACGCCGTGTTTGATGGCAGCGTCCAGGGTGTGGTTGTCCATGCAAGAAAGTATAAGTCGCCATCCACATCATCAAACAAATGTCCGAATCCTTCTCCTCTAACCACTTTAAACTGGGCAACCACAGTTGTGTCCGACACATCACGGTAACAGCCCGGCTGATTCAGTTCGTGGGTGCTGAGGCCCGTTCCGGCAGCGGGGGAATAAGGCTGAATGGTATAACCTTTATACAGCAGCCCTTTTTCGTAAAGTTGTTTGAGCAGATACCAGACACTTTCGATGTATTTGTTATCGAAAGTGATGTAGGGATGCTCCAGGTCAACCCAGTAACCGATTTTTTTTGTCAGGTCGTCCCATTGGTCTTTGTATTTCAGTACTTCTACCCGGCAGGCTTTGTTGTAATCAATCACACTGATTTTTTTACCAATGTCTTCTTTGGTAATGCCCAGAGTTTTTTCGACACTGATCTCCACCGGCAGGCCGTGTGTATCCCATCCGGCCTTACGTTCCACGTATTTTCCTTTCAGGGTCTGGTAGCGGCAAAATAAATCTTTGATTGTACGTGCCATCACATGGTGGATTCCCGGCACCCCATTGGCTGACGGCGGTCCTTCGTAAAACACAAACGGCTGGTTACCGCGACGCATATCCAGACTCTTTTTGAAAATGTCATTTTCTTCCCAAAAAGCCCTTACTTCATCGGCAATTTTTGTCAGATTCAGCTGTTTGTATTCCTGATATTTCATTATTTATTCTAACCTTATGTGATTGTTACATAAAAAATTGGCTGCAAATCTAAGAAAATTGCCGCACTTGTTGAACGGGCAGGAAGGTAAAAATTCGTTGGAAATCAATTATAAAGAGGAAAAAGCCAAATAAAAAACAATTTTTTTTAGCCCGCGAATGTATTGCTTACCGGTTTATTTTAACAAAACTGCCTGCGTTTCGGGAAGAAAAAGCATATTGGTCAGTACCTCAACAGCCCCTGTTTCACCTAAGCTTTGCAGCATTTCCCTCATTTTTCTCTTTTTTTCGATTTTGCTGTCACCGGATGAAAGAATGGCTTTCAGTTGCTTTACCTGTGAACCCTTCAGTTCGTCCAGCAAGCAGTTCAGCAAAGCCAGAAGTGCTTCTTTGGTCTGGTCTTTTTTTGAATTGTCCGGCAGACCAAAAACTTTTAATTCATCTATAGCTGCCTGTAAAATTTCCTGTGCCTCCTTTATACTCCTCTCTTCATACGATTCATTACCCGAAGCATCACGCAGAGACCACGAACTGAATTCAAAATCAAGCTCATTGATCATCCTGATCTTTTCTGTTCCTGGCCCGAAAATCCGTTCCAGAAGAACAACCGTATATTTTTTCCATGGAGCGAGTTCAAAATCGCTGGTATATAATTTGTCGATTTGCTGTTGTAGTAATTTGATTTCTTTCTGTGCCATAAGTTCCGGTTTAATACCTATAAAGATAGGGTTTTTTCTTGTGTGCGTCAACCCGGATGCAACAAGCGGGATTTCATAATGCCGGGCAAATAAAAAATAAACTCCCCAAGCTGTTTGTATCGGATTTTTTTAACACTCTCAAAAACACTAAGCTCAAGTTCCAGTGGTTGAATATGCATCAATTATCTCGCTAAAATATCTTTTCTTCTCTATGTAATTTTCTTTACTTTTGCGCTGCCTTATAAAACAAAAACAGTTAAATATTAATCATTTATAAAAATTCATCATCATGGCATACAATCTGAGAAACAGGAATTTTTTGAAGTTGCTCGACTTCACTCCCAAAGAGGTAAAATTTTTACTCGACCTTTCGGCTGATCTGAAAAAGGCCAAATACGCCGGAACGGAACAGCAGAAACTGAAAGGGAAAAACATTGCCCTGATCTTCGAAAAAGCCTCTACCCGAACACGCTGTGCTTTTGAAGCTGCCGCTTACGACCAGGGAGCTCATGTTACCTACCTTGGCCCTACCGGATCGCAGATAGGAAAAAAGGAAACGATGAAAGACACAGCCCGTGTTCTGGGACGTATGTACGAAGGGATCGAATACCGGGGCTTTGGTCAGGAAGTAGTGGAAGAACTGGGAAAATATGCCAACGTACCGGTATGGAACGGACTGACCAACGAATTTCATCCGACACAAATTCTTGCCGATTTTCTCACCATGATGGAACATTCTGATAAACCGTTGCACCAGGTGTCGTTTGCTTACCTGGGCGATGCGCGTAACAACATGGGCAACTCACTAATGGTAGGCGCTGCCAAAATGGGTATGGATTTCCGTGCTGTAGCCCCGAAACAATATTTGCCTGATCAGGAATTAGTTAACCAGTGTTTGGAAATTGCCAAAGAAACCGGCGCAAAGATCACCTTAACATCTGACGTAGAAAAAGGCGTTAAAGGTGTCGATTTCTTGTACACCGATGTCTGGGTATCGATGGGCGAACCCGAAGAAGCATTCAAAGAGCGGATCAAACTGATGATGCCCTACCAGGTAAATGCCGGCATGATGAAGAAAACAGGAAACCCGAATGTGAAATTCCTGCACTGCCTTCCGGCTTTCCATAACAGGGATACCGTAATTGGCGAAGAAATTTATCAGAAGTATGGCGTGGACGCAATGGAGGTAACCGACGAGGTTTTTGAATCGCCTGCATCACTGGTATTTGACGAAGCGGAAAACCGCTTGCATACTATCAAAGCCGTTATGGTAGCTACACTGGGCGCTTAGAAAAAATTATGAAATTCAAAAAAGGAATAATTATTTTATAAACCCACCCCTACACCCCTCCAGGGAGGGGAACTAAAGGAATTCCTTTTTTGAATTTTACACAAATAAAAACCGACATGGAAAAACAGGAATACGTCTGCCCAAAATGCGGCAACAAACAATACGAAGTGGACGAAATCAGAACCACCGGTGGCGCATTTGCCAAAATTTTTGATGTGCAGAATAAGAAGTTTACCGTTATTTCGTGTACACATTGCGGATACTCCGAGCTTTATAAGCGAACAACGAGCACCTTCGGAAACGTTGTTGATTTTTTTACAAACTAATCATGAATAAGTAAAATATGGCCAACCAGGAAGACCTTTTTAAGAAAATTATTGCCCACGCAAAAGAGTATGGTTTTGTATTCCAATCAAGTGAAATATACGACGGGCTAAGTGCCGTTTACGATTACGGCCCGAATGGTGCCGAGTTGAAAAACAACATCCGCAGCTACTGGTGGAAAGCTATGGTGCAGATGCACGAGAACATTGTGGGGATCGATTCGGCCATTTTTATGCATCCGACTATCTGGAAAGCTTCGGGACATGTGGACGCCTTTAACGACCCTTTAATCGACAACAAAGACTCGAAAAAACGCTACCGTGCCGATGTGCTGGTAGAAGATTACATGGCCAAGATTGAAGGGAAAATCAACAAAGAAGTTGTAAAAGCCCGCAAACGTTTCGGCGATGCTTTTGACGAGCAGCAGTTTATGGAAACCAACCCGCGTGTGTTAGCTAACCTGAAAAAGATCGAAGACGCCAAAAACCGCCTGTACCCGGCCATGGATAACAACGACATGGCTGCCATCAAGCAATTGATCGAAGACCTGGAGATCGCCTGCCCTGTTTCGGGTTCGCGCAACTGGACTGAAGTGCGCCAGTTTAACCTGATGTTTTCTACCAACATGGGTTCGACAGCTGAAGGTGCTACCGAAATTTTCCTGCGCCCCGAAACGGCACAAGGTATTTTCGTAAACTATCTGAACGTACAGAAAACCGCCCGGATGAAAATTCCGTTCGGCATTGCCCAAACAGGAAAAGCTTTCCGTAACGAGATCGTAGCCCGCCAGTTTATTTTTCGGATGCGTGAATTTGAACAGATGGAAATGCAGTTCTTTGTACGCCCCGGCGAAGAAATAAAATGGTATGAATACTGGAAAGAGCAGCGGATGAAATGGCACGTTTCAACGGGCATTCCGGCTGAGAAGTTTCGCTTCCACGACCATGATAAGTTGGCGCATTACGCCAATGCCGCCGCCGATATTGAATTTGAATTCCCCATGGGATTCAAAGAACTGGAAGGTATCCACTCGCGCACCGACTTTGACCTGAGTGCTCACGAGAAATTCTCAGGGAAAAAATTGCGCTACCACGATTCCGAACTGAACGAAAGTTATGTGCCTTATGTGATTGAAACATCTATCGGGCTCGACCGTATGTTCCTCGCCGTGCTGAGTCATGCTTATACCGACGAGCAACTGGAAGACGGCTCCAGCCGCGTGGTAATGAAAATCTCTCCGGTTCTTGCACCTTATAAAGTAGCTGTATTCCCGTTAACCAAAAAAGACGGTTTGCCGGAAAAAGCCCGCGAGATCATGAACGGGCTCAAAGAGGACTACATGTGTTTCTACGAAGAGAAAGATACCATTGGCAAACGCTACCGCCGCCATGATGCCATTGGCACACCTTATTGCGTAACGGTGGATCACCAGACGCTGGAAGACAATACGGTAACCATCCGTGAACGCGACAGCATGAAACAGGACAGGGTGGCCATTGACAAGATAGGAAGCATTATTGCCGAAAGATTGAGGGCGAAGTAAAAACCAGCAAAACCTCCATACAAAATACTCTTTTTATTATGCCTTTCCGTCTGTTTTTAGACGAATATGATATCTTTTCCGTCAGTTAAGTGACGGTTTAGATTTTTTTATTTTATCTTTGTCGTTACAATTGATATGAAATGAACATGAAATACATTAAAAGAGCTATCGAAGATCATGTAATTGACAACTTGTCATCTAAAAACAAAGTTATCTTAATATATGGTGCCCGCCAGGTGGGAAAAACCGAACTTATTAAAAGAATCATGGCAACAACCAAGCCGAACGTTCTTTTACTAAACGGTGAAAATTATGAACACGAAGAATTACTAAAAAAAAGGAGTACAGCAAACTATAAAAGACTAATCGGAAACAAACATTTTTTATTCATTGACGAAGCACAAGCCATTCCTGATATCGGGCTTAAGTTAAAACTTATGATTGACACAATTCCGGGATTAAAAATTCTGGCCACAGGATCTTCTTCATTTGACCTGAACAACCAGGTTGGTGAGCCTCTGGTAGGTCGAAAAACAGAATACCTGCTTTTCCCATTAGCACAAATGGAGTTAGCTGTACAGGAAGATTATCCAACAACCGTATCGAATCTTGAAGAGCGTTTGATTTTTGGCAGTTATCCCGAACTGGTACTTTTACAGGAAAATAAAGAGAAGGTGGAGTATTTGAAAGATATGATCAATTCATATTTACTCAAAGATATTATCTCTTTTGAAGGAATAAAGAAACGGGATAAAATTGTTAGTCTGTTAAAACTTATAGCATTTAGAGTGGGTTCCGAGATTTCATTGGAAGGTATTGGAAAAGAACTGCAAATGAGTAAAAATACAGTTGATCGTTATCTTGATTTACTATCGAAAGTGTTTATAATCCACAAGGTAACAGGATTCAGCCGGAACCTGGATAATGAAATTACAAAAAAAGCAAAGTGGTATTTTTTTGACAATGGTATCAGAAATGCCATCATTTCAAGTTTTAATCCGCTTTCCTTACGTGACGACACAGGAAAACTATGGGAAAATTATCTGATTAGCGAAAGGATAAAATATCAGTCATATAACAGGTTACACGTAAATAATTATTTCTGGCGACACAAAAGTCGTCAGGAAATAGATTGGGTGGAAGAGTCGGATTCCGGGTTGAAAGCATTTGAATTAAAATGGAATCCTAAGGTTATGAAACATGTTCCCGGTCAATGGTTAAAAGCCTATCCGGATGCAGCATTTAGTGTCATCAATCGTGATAATTATATGGAATTTATCACCTAACATGCGGCAAACTATGGCTTAAACCAAAAGAAACTTCAGAAAAGAGAATACACCTCATGTTTAAACTATCAACTCTCTGTATTTCACAACGGTTAACTGCAATATACTGAAAGACAACACGGTAACCTACAGCAAGGGCGAAGTAAGTAGTTATTTGTTATTATAAACCGTCATCGTGCGATCGATGCCGAGAGTAACAAAACTTTTTATCGTTTCCACGGCTTTTTCTACCTGCGGAATCATTAGTTTTTCTTCTGCTCTGGTCCACTGACCCAATACATAATCTGATTGATAGCCTTTTGGAAAATCGTTTCCAATACCGATTCTCAGCCTTGGGAAAACATCTGTGTTTAACTTAAGGATTATGTCAGTCAATCCATTATGTCCGGCATCGCCACCCCGGGCTTTCATGCGCAGCATACCCGGCGGCAGGGCTATGTCGTCCAGAACAACTAATGTTCTTTCAACCGGGATTTTTTCCTTCTCCATCCAGTATTTAACAGACTTCCCGCTTAGGTTCATGTAAGTGGTCGGCTTGATGATTACCAGGGTACGACCTTTGTATTTTACCTTGCACACCGAAGCCAGACGGTCCACCGAAAAACTGCCTTTCAACTCACGGCACAAAGCGTCTGCCACCACAAATCCGATGTTGTGGCGTGTGTTAGCATATTCAATGCCTATGTTTCCCAGTCCGGCGATCAGGTATTTCATAACTTTATGTCACAGCAAAAATAAAGGGATAAAGTTACAACACTTTATCCCTTTATACCTATTCTTTATTTCAATTAAGACTCAGCGCCTTCTCCTTCAGCTTTCGGAGCAGGGGCTCCACCCTCTTCACCTTCCGGTGTTTCAGCACCTTCAACTTCTTCCTCTTCTTCGCTAACAACCTCTTCAACGGCACGTGCCATTTTCACCCTTACGATCACACTGTTTGGTGGATCAAGCAGCGCGAGTTTATCGAGCTCAATATCCCTGATTTTTACAGAACCGCCAATCTCCAGCTCTGAGATGTCGATAACAAGATAATCGGGCATTTCTTCGATCAATCCTTTCACACGGATCTTATACATCTTTTTGATCATCTTACCACCGCGGATCACACCAGGTGATGTTCCTTCGAACTTAATAGGTAAACCAACAATAATTTGCTTACCAGGTATAATTTCAAGAAAATCGGCATGCAACACCTTGTCTGTTACCGGATGATACTGTACATCCTGCAATACGGCCGAATATTCTTTGCCTTCAATGTCCAACTTCACCTCAAATACTTCAGGTGTAAAAATCAATTTCCCGAAATTCAATTCAGGAGCAGTAAAATGAATTTGCTCTTTACCTCCGTAAAGCACACAGGGGACTTTTCCTTCCCTTCTGTGTTTTTTAGCATCTTTTTTCCCTACGTTCTCTCTCAGAGAACCGCTCAATGATACTTTTTTCATGATAATAGATTAAATGATTAATTATTGATATTAAATTTTAAATAGTGAACTTATAGATTCGTAATTCTGTACCCGCTTAATTACTTCAGCAAACAGATCAGCTGTTGATAATACGGTGATCTTGTCGCAATCCTGTTTCAGCGGAATGGTATCAGTAACCACTACTTCGGTAAATGCCGATTTGGAAATGCGTTCGTAAGCACTTCCCGAAAAAATAGGATGCGTACAGAAAGCCCGCACACTGCTGGCGCCTTTTTCCATAATCAAATTGGCCGCTTTGGTAATGGTACCGGCTGTATCGATGATATCATCCACCAGCACCACATCTTTTCCTTCCACGTCACCAATTAATTGCATCTGTTCCACAACATTCGGTTTGGTCCTTTGCTTGTAACAAATAACAAAACCTGTATTCAGCGCTTTGGCGTATGTAGCTGCTCTCCTGGTACCGCCCGTATCCGGCGAAGCCATGATCAGCTCGGGCATGTTCAATTGTTTCAGATGCGGAATAAAGATGTTGGAAGCAAACACATGGTCAACCGGAACATCGAAAAATCCCTGTATCTGGTCAGCATGCAGGTCAATGGTGATCACCCGTTGTACTCCGGCGGCAATTAACAGGTTTGCATTCATTTTTGATGCAATCGAAACTCTGGGTTTATCTTTCCTGTCCTGTCTTCCATAGCCAAAATAGGGTATAACGGCGCTTATTTTCCGTGCCGAAGCCCTTTTGGCTGCATCTATCATCATCAGGAGTTCCATAAAATTATCAGCCGGAGGTGTGGTCGATTGTATAATAAACACATCACGTCCTCTTATATTTTCTTCATAGGAAGTCTGAAATTCGCCATCGGAGAATTCCGTTACAATTGACTTTCCTAAAGGAATACCAAAACTCGTTGCGATTTTTTCAGCAAGGTATCTGCTCTGACGCCCTGAAAATATACTTACCATTTGATCTGATGACATGACGCTGCTGTTTATTGGTCTTTTTAAGCGCTGCAAAATTAACAATTAATTCATTCTATACAAATATTTTACAGCTTCCGGAAGTGCTTCCGGGAAATTCAGCGGTACGAATTACCGGGCAGGTAGCTGTCCGATGCGGATAATTGTCTAAAGAAATGTTAACCAGGGAAAAGTTTATGAATTTATCTGTTTGTTATTCATTTGTTTAAGTGATTGTTTTTACCGTATATAAATTGTCATACAGTATAAGATAATTCAAACCAAATTACATAATTTTGCTCCGATATTCAAAACAGTACAACTCATGATGTGGTTCAATAAATTAGTAGCAGCCATTCTTCCGCTAATGCCAAAAAATCTGGTGTGGATATTTTCAAGACGCTACATAGCAGGAAAAAAAATTGAAGATGCCATTCGCCATTCAAAAGCACTGAACAATGATGGCATGATGGTGACTATTGACCTGCTTGGTGAGTTCATCACCCGGCTGGATGAAGCGGAACAAAATAAAAATGAGTATCTGGATATCATCGATACATTTGAGAAAAACAATATTGATGGCAATTATTCGCTCAAACCAACCATGTTCGGTCTGCTGATCGATAAGGATGTATGTTATCAATACATCCGTGAAATAGTAAAAAAGGCTTCCGAATACGACAATTTCGTTCGTGTCGACATGGAAGACTCACAATGTGTTGACATGGAAATTGAGCTTTTCAGGAAGTTGAAAAAAGAATTCCCAAAACACGTGGGTCTTGTGCTGCAGGCATATCTGAAGCGTACCAAAGACGACATTTTGAATATGCGCGACCTCCACACCAAAGAAAATCCGTTAAACTTCAGGTTGTGCAAAGGTATTTATGTAGAACCCGAAGAAATTGCCTACAAAAAATATGAGGAGATCAACGAACATTTCCTGGAAGATCTTGAAATTATGCTCAAAGAAGGGATGTATCCGGGAATTGCCACGCACGATATTCCACTGGTTGAAGGGGCCTATAAACTGATCGATAAGTACAAGGTCCCGAAAGAGAATTTCGAATTCCAGATGCTTTACGGAGTAACCCCTTCATTACGCAAATCCATTGTCAGCAAAGGACACAGGATGCGTGTTTATGTTCCTTACGGCGAACAGTGGTTTGCCTATTCAACCCGGAGGCTAAAAGAAAACCCGAAAATGGCCAACGACATAATTAAGGCATTATTCGTTCGCGGATAAGCAACTATTTAACTTTTTTTAAGGGTTCTTATTGGCAAAAATAAAGCACAAACCTCTGTATTAAAAGCAGTTATTATTACCTGCGCAAAGGTTCTAAAATTGTTTGGTACACAAATTTTTACTACCTTTGCACCCTTCTAAACACATACTTTTTATTATGGAAAAAAAGAGGGTCCTCTTTGTTAATCAAGAAATAACACCATACCTTCCTGAATCACCCATGAGTAAAATCGGACGGTACCTGCCCCAGAAGATTCAGGAAAGCAGCAAAGAAATAAGGACATTTATGCCCCGCTATGGCTTGATTAATGAACGACGAAATCAATTGCATGAGGTTATCCGGCTTTCGGGAATGAATTTGATCATTGATGACATTGACCATCCGCTGATCATCAAAGTGGCCTCTATACAGCAAGCCAGAATGCAGGTTTATTTTATTGACAACGAAGATTATTTCCACAGGAAATCAATATTTGCCAACGGCTCCGGGAAATTTCATAAAGATAATGACGAACGGGCAATTTTCTTTGCCAAAGGAGTTCTGGAGACAGTCAAAAAACTTGGATGGGCGCCTGACGTTATTCATTGCAACGGCTGGTTTTCAAGCCTGTTGCCTCTTTTTGTAAAAACAGCCTATAAAGACAGCCCTATTTTTGCCGACGCAAAAGTGATCCTGTCTCTATACAATGATGATTTCAAAGAAAAGCTCAGAAACGGCTACGAGAAAAAAATGCTCATGACCGGCCTGGAAAATGACGATTTCGGGCACTATAGCGAAGGAACTTTCGTTTCCTTAATGAAAGGAGCCATAGACCGTTCTGACGCACTTATTGCAGGAAGTCCGGAGATTAACCCGGAAATTATGGAGTATGCAAAAGCCTCAGGCAAACCTATGCTTGATTATCAGGGAGATGAAGATTATTATGGAGCGTATAATGAGTTTTATGACACGATTATTGGAGAAGATTAAGCCTTTTTCAGCACAAGGCACAACCGTTTTATTCCGGATACTTTTTTTGATTTTTGTTCTGACTGTAGTTTCGTGTTCGAAACCAGCGGGAGAAATCGGAGCTATTGTACAACCCGAAGATACCAAGCTGAAGGTATACTGGACAGATACCGCTGCCATTTATGCCTATTCGATACCTGACCACGATACCGTTCGGACAGACGGGTTAAGCACAACTATGCTGGGAAGTATGATGGACCCTACATTCGGACTTACTATTACCAGTTTTTATACACAGCTTATGCTGTCAAAAACCGGACACCGTTTTGGTGAGAATGCTGAACTGGATTCGTTGGTTCTCCAACTGAGATACACCGGCGGATCATACGGTGATACGAATACCATGATGACAGCCCATGTTTACCAGATGGAAGAATCATTACATTACGACAGCACCTATTATTCCACTATTGATCTTGCCGTTTTTCCGACAGATTATGCAAATTTCGATTTCATACCCCATCCTAAAGACAGTACGGTTATCGGCGAAGACACTACCTCGCCTGTTTTACGTTTTAACCTGAGCAATCTCTCTCCCGACCTGGGCAATTATCTGCTGGATATGGATACAACCATCATGGACAGTAATGATGTGTTTATGGAGAATTTCAAAGGTCTTTACGTAACCACCGGCCCGCTAAGCCAGGGGGGATCATTGTTGTATTTTGATTTACTTAACAACAGATCAAAAATGATCTTGTACTACCACAACAGCGAAGAAGACTCCCTTTCTTTTGAATACCCGATAACTATAGTCACAAAATATGCTTCGAAATACGAACACGATTTTCAATTAGGTGATCCCGAATTTATAGCTCAGGTGGAAAATGGTGATACGGCCAAAGGAACTGACAGATTTTATACGCAGGGTGCAGCAGGGGTGGCCATCGTCCTTAAAATCCCGAATATACAGACATGGACCGAATACGGAACAATCGCCCTTAACGAAGCAAAACTTGTGTTACCCGGGAATTCCGAAGACACACTGTTTTATGCCCCTATAAAAATGGCACTGGCCGAAATTCAGGACGACGGAAGTTATGGCTACCTGCCTGACGATGGAGAGGAGCACTATTTCGGTGGTGTGTATAAACCCTCAACAAATTCGTATACATTTCGTATAACAAGGTACTTACAATCGCTTATCAGCAACCCGGAAAAAAATAATAATGGTTTGTATATGATCGTCAGGGGTGCATCACTTTATCCGCACCGCTTTGTTTTTAACGGGAACGATCCGGTTTCGGATACAACCAGGTTGCATCTGGAAATAACATATACTGACTTAGACTAAAAAATATAATTTCATGTGTGGCATCGTAGCTTACATCGGACCCAGGGAAGCTTATCCGATACTTATCAAAGGCCTGCAACGACTTGAATACAGAGGTTATGACAGTGCCGGAATTGCTCTGCTTAACGGAGAACTCAACTTGTTCAAAACCAAGGGGAAGGTTGTCGAACTTGTGGACTATTTAAAAGACAAGGATTTAAAAGGAAATATCGGTATTGCCCACACACGCTGGGCGACTCACGGCGAACCAAACCAGACGAATGCACACCCGCATTTCTCACAATCAGGTAAACTGGCCATCATTCATAACGGCATTATCGAGAACTACGGAGCCCTGAAAAAAGAGCTGACAAAAAGAGGATATACCTTTACATCGGATACAGACACAGAAGTTCTGGTCAACCTGATTGAAGATATCTGTCAAAACGAAAAAGTTTCGCTGGAAGAAGCCGTACGCATGTCGCTGAACCAGGTAATCGGTGCCTATGCCATTGTTATTTTATCGCAGGAAAATCCTGATATGCTCATTGCAGCCCGCAAAGGGAGCCCGCTGGTGATCGGCATCGGAAAAGACGATTATTTTATTGCTTCGGACGCAACCCCTATTATCGAATATACCAAAAATGTTGTTTACCTCGAAGACGAAGAAGTTGCCATTATAAAAAGAGGCGAAGAACTACAGATCAGAAATATCAAAAACCGGAAAAAGACACCTTATATCCAGGAGCTGGAGTGGAACCTGAACGAACTTGAAAAAGGCGGCTACGACCATTTCATGCTGAAAGAAATATATGAGCAGCCCCGCTCTATTAAAGACAGTATGAGGGGAAGGTTGAATGCGAGAAAAGGAATTGTTTCGCTGGGAGGTGTCTCGGAATACGAAGAAAAATTACTCAAGGCCCGGCGTATTATCATGATTGCCTGCGGCACCTCGTGGCATGCCAGTCTTGTAGGCGAATATTTATTTGAAGACATTGCCCGCATCCCTGTTGAAGTGGAATATGCTTCCGAATTCAGGTACCGCAATCCGATTATTGATGAAAACGATATCATCATCGCCATTTCGCAGTCGGGAGAAACGGCTGATACCCTTGCCGCCATTAAAATGGCCAAAAGCAAAGGAGCAACTATTTTGGGCATTTGCAATGTTGTCGGCTCTTCGATACCACGTTTGACAGATGCCGGAAGCTATACGCATGCAGGACCCGAAATCGGAGTGGCTTCTACAAAAGCTTTTACCGCCCAGGTGACCATACTTACGCTGATGGCGCTGCGCCTGGCTCAGTTAAAAGGCACACTGCCCAAGTCAAGGTTCATGCAACTCCTACACGAGCTGGAACACCTGCCCGCAAAAGTGGAACAGGTGCTTGATGACAAGGGTATAACGGAGCAAATTGCCAAAGAATTCAAAAACACAACCAATTTTCTTTATCTGGGAAGAGGTTACAATTTTCCGGTAGCCCTCGAAGGTGCTTTAAAGCTTAAAGAGATCTCCTACATTCATGCCGAAGGTTATCCTGCCGCTGAAATGAAACACGGACCTATCGCACTGATTGACGAAAACATGCCGGTAGTATTTATCGCCCCAAGCAAAGGTATTTATGAAAAAGTGGTGAGTAACATCCAGGAAGTAAAAGCACGTAACGGAAAGATCATCGCTATTGTTACAAAAGGCGACACTACGGTGAAGAAAATGGCCGATTACATCATCGAAATACCCGAAACCGAAGAAATGCTGGTGCCTATTCTGGCAACTATCCCGCTACAGAAGCTGGCTTACTACATTGCCATCATGCGTGGCTGCAATGTCGACCAGCCCCGGAACCTGGCCAAGTCAGTGACGGTGGAATAAGTAAGGGGTATGAGGCATGGAGCAGGTGTGATTCAACAAAAAAAGCTGCCCCATCGGACAGCTTCTTACGTATATTTTCGCTTTTGATTTTACAGCCTTTTGGCAATGGTATTCCAGTCAATCACCTTCCAGAAATCTTCAATGTAAGCCGGTCGCATATTTCGCTTGTCGATGTAGTAAGCGTGCTCCCACACATCACAAGTCATAATCGGTTCCAGGCCATTGCGTAACGGATTTCCCGCATTGCTTTCCTGGACGATCTCCAGTTTTCCGGCAGGTGTTTTTACCAGCCAGGCCCAACCCGACCCGAACAGGGTAGCTGCTGCTTTGCTGAATTGCTCTTTAAAAGCATCAAACGATCCGAAATCGCTCTTTATCGCATTCATCAGCGCACCGGTTGGCTCACCACCGCCATCGGGGGCCATGCAGTTCCAGTAAAAAGTATGATTCCATACCTGGGCGCCGTTGTTGAATACGCCGCCGTCAGCTTTTTTTATGATCTCTTCAAGTCCTGAGTTTTCAAATTCAGTACCCGGCACCAGGCCGTTCAGGTTTTTCACATAGGCTGCATGGTGCTTGCCGTAGTGATATTCGAGTGTTTCTTTTGAGATGAATGGCTCTAAAGCGTTCATTTCAAATGGTAAAGCAGGTAATTCGTATGCCATAATATTATTTTTAATAATTTGTTATTTAGATATATTCTAAATACAAAAGTATAAAAAGTTTTGGTTTAAAACCCAAAAGCTTAAATTATAAGCTTATTTCAAGTTCACCTTTTGCTTGCAAACAAAATACACTGTTAATCAAAAAATAAATAGCTTTTTTAATGACCCACCCCTGCGCCCCTCCCGTGGAGGGGATTTGTGGAATTTATTTTTTGATAACAGGATTTTAAAAACTGTTTCACACTTTAAACAAATTCCAGATCAGTTCTGATGCAATTCGTACACAGCCCGGTTAAATGTCGTATCAATTTTCAGATAGATCGGGTAAAAGGCTTCGTCTTCAAGGATATTCCGCCCGACAAATGACTTAAAGAGGGTTTTGATTTTGTTTTTTGATACTAAAACCTCTTCCTGCGTAGCTTTTATACCTTTCTCTTCGGTATATTTTACCAGGTCGGCAAAGGTATTGTCGCTCATGTTAAATTCCCGTTCAAACTTCTCAGGCGTTTTGTATTTCTTTAATTCGGTTCTGTGCTTATCAGTGTAATCAAAGGCGAACTGGAAAATAAGGCCTTTGTTCGACAATATATTATAAAAGGTATGTAGCGAGTCGGTGATCATCGGGATATAAATATCCGGCATGATGCCTCCGCCGCCATACACTGTTTTTCCTCCCGGAGTAACATATTTTAACGAATCGGTAAATTTAATACTGTCGGCACTTAACAATTCACCGTCGGTATAGCGGTGGTAAAGCTCGCTGTAGTAATCTTCAAATCCTTTCTCCCCCTCTTCGTACGGGCGCTGGATACACCTGCCTGTAGGGGTGTAATATCTGGCCACCGTTAACCTGAAAGCTGAACCATCGGGCAGCAGCATTTGCTCCTGTACCAGGCCTTTTCCAAACGACCGCCGGCCTATGATTGTTCCCCGGTCGTTGTCCTGAAGTGCTCCGGCAACAATTTCACTGGCCGATGCCGAGCCGCCATCAATCAGTACCACGACTTCTTTGTCCTTAAGGACGCCCTTGTCAGTAGCAAAAGCATAATTTTTCGGACGGTGGAGTCCTTCGGTATAAACGATTAATTTTCCTGACGGTAAAAACTCGTCGGCCACGCCGATGGCTGCATCCAGAAAACCACCCGGGTTGCCCCGCAGGTCGAGGATCAGTTTATTCATGCCCTGCTTCAGCAAATCGCGTGTCGCTTTCCTGAACTCTCTGCTGGTTGTTGCCGAAAAGTTGCGCAGCTTAATATATCCGGTTTCATCATCTACCATGTAGGCCACATCCAGGCTGTAGGTAGGGATCACATCACGTGTAATAGTAAAATCGATCAGTTTGGGGATACCCCTTCTGAAGATGGACACTTTTACTTTTGTTCCTTTTTTCCCTTTCAGTTTTCGGACAGCATCGTTGTTTGTCACACCCACTCCGGCAACGAGCGTATCATCGATCATCACAATCCGGTCGCCGGCCATCAGACCCACTTTTTCCGATGGGCCACCCGGTATAGGATTGATTACCGTGATCGTATCCCGTTCGATACGGAATGAAATACCAATCCCTTCAAAACTGCCCAGTAAGTCATCGTTGGTGCTATGAAACTCATCGGCAGTAATGTAAACGGAATGCGGGTCGAGGTCCTTCATCATCTCTTTAATAGCTGTTGTTTCAAGTGCCACATAATTCACCGTGTCCACATAATTTTGCTCAATGTAGCCGATGATCTCATCTACCTTACCACTGCCCGATGTATTTAACTGCAGCATTACGTTCTCAGAGTTATTCCGGGTCAGTACCGTACCCAGGTAAACACCGGCTACCAGCACCAGCGAAAAAGCAATGGGTAAATAAATTGTATATCGTTTGGAATTGTTCATGGGTTGAAAGATTTAAGCGGTAAAATTA
>Ga0209834_10000822_pt1 | contig 18200 bp, 14 predicted proteins | sample Mar14236cmmetaG_FD_184134 | JGI IMG/M metagenome (GOLD analysis project Ga0209834, IMG submission 184134) | Marine hydrothermal vent microbial communities from Guaymas Basin, Gulf of California to study Microbial Dark Matter (Phase II) - Marker... ...
TCCTTCACCTTGAGAAGTACATGGTCCTTTCGAATCCCTGGCTCCATTTCAATAATGATCTTCTCTTTTGAAAAGCTCAGCGCGTTATATACCAGGTTCTGCAAGATCGAATAGAGATTTCTGTCTCCTACCACTTTTGTGTTGTTAGTGATGCTACCCTTGATAATGAATTCTCGATCCTTCCAGACATCTTTCACACCTCCGATTACCTCATTCACCATCTGTTTGAGCTGGATCTCTCCGGGCTCTACAGAAAAGAAACCGGTGCGAAGGGACGGAACTTCCTGGAGTTGATGAACAAGGTGGACTGTCCTTGCCAGCGCTTTTTCTTCTCTTTCAATGAGCTTATCGCTTCCCAAGACGAGGGTCAGGTTTCCAGCAATCTCATGGGAGAGCATCCGGACAATCATGCCCAATTCCTCGTCATTTATCGTTTTCTGAAACTCGTTCCATTCATTCTGCAGCAGCACCAATCGCTGCGATAGCTGGTCAACAGCCTTTCGGATAAAGACCAGCTTCTGCTGCTTTCTCCAGTTGCCCCCCTTCCAGATGCTTTCACGTGGTATATCAATCGCCAGACTTAAGCCCAATCCTTTGGTGCCGGCCACAAATATCGCGATTTTTCCAGTCTTGGTTTCTTTTATCTCAAAACCTCTTCCTGTTGAACTTAAGGCTTGCTCTGTGAGAAGGTCGCGTAATGTGTTGTCCACTTCCTCGACTTTTTCCACAGTTGGTTGAGAAAATACCCGGATGAAGCGGCCCCGCCTCATTTCTCTTGGGCGGTCTCTCAACATATATCCGGGAAGCAGTGCATACATGATCCATTCTGTGCCTTGGGAATATTGCTCTACCAGCCGGTTCCCGATGTGCTCTAACATATCTCGTTCAATTGGCCAGCTGGTTCTCCGAATCTGCTCACCGATATCGTCCAACCATGATCCTAGCTCGATAAGGTATTCCTTCTGGTATGAAGTGAAGAGGATCACGCCCCCAATCATGAACGTTAGCAGCATGAACATCGCGGTAAAGATATCAAAGAAGCTAAATACTCTCCTGAAGAATAAGGCGTCGACCAGCTGCCAGATCAGCACCACAGCGGCCAGGACCATCACTGCTATCCCAGACACCTTGGTTCTGAAGTATTCTGTTCTTGATTTCAATTTTTCCATATCAGCCGATCCCTGCCAGGAGCCACTCAATCTGTTCTTCGGTCATACCGGGGTTTTGAGCAATCCAGGGCAAGATCACCCGGGCATACGCGTTGCCAATCTTTCTGTCCGCCTCACTGTATGATGCAAGTTGATGGTGTATCTTTTCTATGAGTTCGTCTGCAGCAGTAATCCTGCCCGAGAGAGGCAGATTGTAACGCTGCATCAATCCCTCTCCTTCAAAACACAATGGCTTAAAATCGCAGTCTCCACACGCATCCCAGCCATTAACCATTCTGGGGCCGGAAAAGTCTTTGGCATTGATCCTTCTCAAGATCGCTGTGGCCATGGGCGCAATCTCGTTGAGTCCAGCCGCCTTCCTGGGGCTCAGGTTCATCATCCTACCTGTCATCATGTGGCGAACGATGACCGTACTAACCTCTTCCGGGCTGTCTTCCACAAAAGCACTGAACAGCGCTTTTATCCGGTAATTTGACATCAGGTCGGGCACCCTGGGATTCCTCATGTCATACAGGTGCACTTCATATATAAGGTCGTTACCTGACCGCAGGATCAGATCCGGTGATACGCTAATCTTGATATGGGGCAATGTGATAAAAACCTTTTCCCCCACCCCTAAAATGTCCTCAAAGTTAAATTGGTTTTGGCTGGTGATCCAGGTAGATCTGGCAAACGCGTCAGCCAGGCCGATGGGTTCGGTCCAAAGGTCCATCTTGGATACCTCTTTTGGTCTTCCCATGCCGGCTCTGTGCTGCTCCGCATCGATCTCCAGGCGCAGATCTGTAAGGCCTAATGAGATGGCCAGGCTGCGCCACCTGTGTGACCAGGTGGGATTCTCATACACAGATCCATCCATCTTCCTGATGTCGCCTGCTTCTCCAAACCGGCTCATCAGCTCTTCATATAAAACCGAATAGGCGGCCATCTTTTCTCTCATATGGCCCAAGCCCCATTTTTTCAGCCGCACTTTCCAAACCGTTCCGATAACTGTGTTGAAATCAAACTTGCTTCCCTTCTCGTAGCTTTTCAGCCCCAGCTTCAGTGCTCCCTGGATCGCTTCCTTTAGTAATAGGGATCCTGTACGGGGCGAGATCAAGGCCTCTGCCTTTTCTTCTATGGTGCGCCCAACAGTTTGCCACCAAACCTTGGCTTCACAATAGGCCCAGTCCAGCACGGTCTCTAGGTCTATTTGAGGGACAGCCCTTTCCCGATTATCTTCCATTCTCCTCCCAAGAGATTTCTGTGGATCCCTGGAGCAGCTCATAATGCTCAGGATGCAGCTCAAGAATATAGGCGGTATCTGTGAAAAAGCCCGGGGGAAAATATATCCTTCCCGGCTTAGCTAGTTTTGTATGGATGATCTTTCGATTCCGTGTGAGCCAGGCTACAGCTAGCTCGAAAGGCACTCCAAACATGTGGATAGAATGGAAGAGAGACATACCTGTGCTGCTGGATGAAACCAATAAGACGCCCTCATTGGTCTCCAGCTTTTCTTTTCCCAATACTCCCTGGCGCCTGAGCTGGTAGGTATCTGCATAGATCACCTGGTTGGCAATGACTTTTTGATCCACCATGACCTGGACCATCTCAGGCATTGTTCTCCCCTCCCCTGCCGAGCAGGTGCAACCTCATAAATCTTGATTTGAGTTCAACGGATGTTATTCCCAGGAGTTCAGCCGCTTTCTCCAGGGTGATTCCTTCTGCCAGGTATTGACCAATGACCTTTACGTGGAGCTCGTCTTCCTCCGGTCCGCTTTTTACAAATTCATCCAGCTCTTCCGGGGATATCTCTACTTCATGAACGCCAACGCCGTGGAGTGCAGCCGCGCGCAGACTATAAAAATCATAGATGTCGATCAGGATCGCTTGAGGCTTTCCCCTCTTTTCGATCATGGCCACGCTGCCGCGCATAAGACTGTCAAAGATCTCCCCTGAATCTCTGACCAGGTCCGTTCTGGTAACTTTAAGTAACTCTTGTTTATCCATACCCGCTCCAATGGTGTGATAGGTCATCTCCGCTCTAAAACACGGTTCTTAAATGAGTATTACAAATTAAGCATAATATTTGTATTCTAGCTCTATATCTCCCATTAAACAAGGAAAGGCCACTCCTTTTCTGGAATTGGTACGTCCATATTTACGGATTTATGGCAAAAAATCAACCGGCTACCCTTCGTACACCAGCTCCCTTATGCTGCCAACTTGATTTCAATGTAGCACAAATAGGTCGATGACCGACTTAAAAACGGCTTTGAATCGGCTTAAAAACGACTTAAACTAAGGTTGGTGAAAATTGCGCTAATCGCGGTATAGAGTTTGTGATTAGAAGGTGTAGATCAGGAAAGGGCTAGTGGCGTAGTTTCCATTAACTCCACCCGGGAACTTCCAATTAGCTGATCCTTGAATATCACCAGATTGTTGAAATCGCCAGCTGCTGATGGTACTAGAATTGCTTCAAATCCTTCATCCCTGGCTAACTCCCCAAGTACCCTTGTTTCTAAATAATTCTTCGTCGTTAATTGTTTCTTGGAAATTTTTAATTTCCTGAGTAAACCGGGGTCCGTCAGATCGCAAACCTTTTCAAGCGTTACTTTGATCTTTCCAACTACATACTTCTTTGGGCTTGCCGGCCGTCCTTTAACCTCTTCTTCACACCCTTTGATTGTTCTTGATAAATAAAGGGCTCCAAATTGTCCTGGGGTGTTGTACCTTCCCCCATATTCTTCTGATTTCGCGATATCAAGGATCGTCCTTGCTCTAGAAGGAATCACTGCCCGATACCAAAATGCCCCGCGAATTTTGCGGGGCTTGTATTTGGATAGTGTATTTCTCCATTCCTTGATTGGGCTCGTCATAGTTTAGGTTGGGATCCCTTCCGCCATTCGTCCTAGTAAGCGGACCACATCCCTGAGCCCGTATGGGGAATCCTCCATTATCGCTCTTATTGGAGACTTTCCGTCTAATTCGTCTTGTGGTGTTTCCAGGAACACCCTACGGTCTTTTTCCTTTGGGAATAACTCGGCCAGTAGATCAGCTACTTCAGTAAACTGCCGCGTTGTAATCACGTTCATCCCCCTCATCTTTAATGGCTCGTCCTTGGGAGATCTTTCCCACCGGCTAACGGTCTCTGGTCGAATATTTCCCAGAGCTACGCTTGTCTCTAGCTGCGTCATTCCTAAGATATTACGTGCTTCCTTCACGTCATCCGAAGATAAGATCATTACTGTTGACATGGTTTACCTCCTCTGTGAGGAGTATAACATAAATCTAGCGTTATGTCTAGTCATATACCTTGATGTTGTGGCTGATCTTTATTTGCTCGGTGGGTTACTTCAAGTAAGCAACGGTCAATCCACCACTAACCGTGGAGGCTATTCCCCCAAAAATATCTATTGTCCATTCACTGTTCAAGAAATCTTCCATAGTCTCTCCTGCGTTGTTAACCAATTATACGTTTACCTTGCCAATTTCTATATCCTCATATACATCCTCGAACCTGGTATCCTTCAGTTTCGAGATCTCTTTCCTGGCCGTCTTTGATAATTTTTGATAGACCTTGATTAATTCTTCTTGATCCTCATGCTCTTCAACAATTCCATGAGCCCACATACTCAATGTAGTTTCATGTACTCCAGCCAGCTGCGCAGTAATCCCCCACCCTAGCCTTGCCAGCTCCAGATACTGATCTTCTGTTTCATTTCCTTCCTGCACATTTTTTACTGCTAAACGGACCGGGAACTTTGCAGCGGTGATGTGATTTCGGATAAACCAGGCTAAGAAGATCTCCTCGTTCTTTTCAATCACCTTGATCAGTTTTTTCTTTTCGTTGTGTTTGTAACTTCCAAAACCTAAAAGCTTTTCTAAGTTTATTTCCCTAACTCCCACCACAGAGGTATCTGTGGATAATTCATCATCAAACAAAGATGGTTGTGGTGGTATTAAAGAATCATTATAAGAATCAGTTAAAGAATTATTAGTATTAAAGCTATTATAGTGTTGCATTTTGTGCGGGGAACCTGTTGAGATTTGTTTGACCCCCGTTGAATTTTGATCCAGGGGTGTTTCATTTTGTGCACCCCCTGTTGCAATATGTGCAGGCGTGATACCCACCCCTGTTTCATTTTGTGCACCCCCTGTTGCAATATGTGCAGGTTCCTCTTTGGTGTTTGAAGTGCCATTTGAAGACACGAGAAGAGCGTTTATCTGGCGATTATAGTAACCGATATCATCACTATGGATGGGTTCTGTGCCCCTTATCTTTATAGAATACTCTCTTGGTGTGCCATTTATATGCTCCTCCGAAAACATTGCAGAAAGCCAGTTTCCAAGAGACAGATCAGCCATATACTCATTTTTCCATGATGTACGCTCCTCTTCATCATTGGAGAGTTTACATTTTTCAATCAATCTCTGGGCAGTCATTCGGTTGAAGCCAAGAGCGGTTGCTAAGGAACCATAGCCAACAAAATGAACTTCTGCGCTTTCGTCATCTCTGTATAAGGAACGTAAGTACCAGATCAGCGCAGCTTCATTCGAAGTCAGTGAACCCATATACTTCTTATAGAAATAATGAGGAATGGTCACAGCTAGATTCGGCCTGGTTATTAGATGCTCAAGCTGAACCACCAGGTCAGAAACTTCTTGGGAAATATTACCCGGGAAGTATTGGGATACTAGATCTAGGATGGTTCTTCTCTTTGTGTTGTAAGTAGCAGGAAGGTCAAACTCACCTGGCTTGACGCGCCTGATCTCTCCAGTGCGATCGATCAGCGATTCAAGAATTGATGTTGCTGATTCTTCGCCAGCGTACTCTTTGAACCTTTCCTCGATCCAATATAAATGGTGAGGTGCCACAGGTATCTGTCTCCACACATTATATTCTGGTGGAACATCTTCATAACCGTCTTTGACTTTCTTATAGAACCAGCTTGAAAAACCTTTTGTGTTCAGCAGCCTAGTTATTTGTGAATATGTTAGAGGGGCCCATTTTTCCAACACACGGGAGGAGATTGGCTTTACAACGCACGCTTCTTCATCTTTTGACACAAAAGAAGCCTGTCTCATCGCGGCCGCCACCCAGAACGCAGAGGCGCCGAGAATTGGAAGCCAGTGCTGGAACATATAGATTTGAACAGGGACAATCTTGTGGGGCTCTACAATCTTTTCATAAACAGATCGCTGAACACGAAGAAGCAAAGCTGGTTTTTCTGGCCCCCCCTTCTGCATAACTACCAGGCTTTTTCCCGGGAGCTGTTGATCTAAGTAGATCCTGGCCAGCGGCAAGAATCTCTTTTCCACCCACCCTTCCTTTTCAACGGGAGGAGCAGATACAACCAAACAGTTTCCGTTGCTGTCCCATTTGGCGGAAGATTCATCGGTCCAGGATCCGGGGATCTCCAGGGGTGTTTCCATCAACTCTCCAAGCAGTGATTGCCAAACTTGATCTGCGCTTGGGAGATCTGCAATGGTGTGATGGGCCTGTCCCGTTTTCGTCATTAGATAGTCACTTCTTAAAATAAAATCCGCACGACAATTCCTGTTTAGGGAACGCTCGTGCGGTACGCCTTGACATGCACAAAAAAAAGTGTATAATTTTTCGTGTAAACAAGTTAGCTTTTCGAATTCTCCCCTGGCCGCCAAACCAACGGGGAGTTTTTCTTTAAAGCTGGTGTCCTCGAACGAGGCCCCTATTCAATTGTATTACTCGTGATTGCTTCTTGGCCCCAACTTCAGCAAGAACTACAATCACGCCCCTTACATATGAAACGATCAGATTCTTCGGCTCTAATCAAACAGCAATTAGAACACCCCACAGATACGGAGTATTCTCCAATACTAACACAGATATGGGGGATTAGCAACGCTTCGCTACCCTGAACCGCCTTAATGCAAAAAAATGGCGCTAAGAGCCCGTTTAATGCCTTCTAGAGCCTTTGAGCGGGCCCAAAACAGCATATCTACACTAATTTTACTAGGATTGAGCCCTTCATGGAATACTACGATCCTTAACATATTCATATTTTTAAGGATCGTAATTCAAGGTGTCACTGGATCAAAAAATAAGAAGAAAAAATCAAAAGCAAAATAAGTAAAATCGAATATAATTGAGTTCAGAATATAAGCAAGGAAAACCATGCCCAGGAAAGACTATACAACAACCATCAAAATAAAGGACACTATGCCATGAAGATCTTAGCCGTAGCTTGTCAGAAGGGAGGCGTAGGAAAATCTACCCTGGCGATCAATTTAGCAGCAGCCTTTTCTTTAATGGAATCGTTTCAAAACCCGAAAGACCCCGGGCAAATTTTGTTAATCGACATGGACAAGCAGCACCACTCCAGCAAGACTTTAGCTGGAGGTGTTTTTGGGTCTGGCCGCGGAGAAGACGAAAACGAACTTACAACGTTGAGCCAATGTTTGACCGGAAGGACCCCCCTACCCATTTCTGCTATTGCTCAAAAATCTCACCTGCCTGAAAATAACGAGAACAACAACCTTCATTATGTTCCTTCGGATTTTCAAGGCATGGAAGAAGCGGAGCACTTCCTCAACTCAGACACAACCGGACAATTTCGACTTTCCGATCTTCTTCAGCCCCTTGAATCGATTTATAAATATGTTGTGATTGATACCCCTCCTGACTTATCCATCATGACAAACAATGCATTGGTGGCTGCTACACATGTATTAGTCCCGATTGACCTGCAGGCCTTCAGCATGGACGCCCTTCTTCAAACGATCGCAAAAATAGACGAGATCCGCGGCCATCCCCGGTTCAATCCGGACCTGCAGCTTGCGGGTATTGTTCTGACAAAATGTAATTTAAGACATAGTGAAGAAAGAGATTGGTACGAACTCCTAAAACGAGATTATGAAGGCTATATCCTTTCCCCGATTGCGTTTCGAGGAGACGTGCATACAGCGCAGTCCCAGGGCAAGGATATTTTTAGCTACAAACCGCCCCGGGATCCTGAAGCTGTTGCTTCTTCTAACCTGGCTTCGAAAGAATACGCAAAAGTGGCCGAAGAAGTAAAAAAGAGAATCGATAGAAATTAACTCATTCCGATCGGAACGGAGATCACACCATGGCAAAAGAAACCCTTGATAAGAAAGCAGCACTCTCTCAAGCAAGAAAAGCTGCAACCGCACGCGCCAGCCAACAACCCAAGAAAGCGACAACAGCTGGCAGGAGGTCGGCAGGCCGGATTACATCCGTGCCACTGAGCCAGATCGTTCTTGATCGCTATCAGCCCCGCCCGATCCTTCCCGTTCAAGGAGACCTTCGGGCGAACTTCTTTGCCGGCAAAGCGGACTGGCAAAAAACAGCCAACCAGTGGCTGGAGCTTGCCAAGAGCGATTCTGGCATTGCCAAGCAGGTAAGCGGGCTGCTGGAGATGGGCAAAAGCATCAGCGATCTGAATCAGATTGAGCCGGCAACTGGCGCCTGGATTGAAAAAGCACCGGGAGAATACAAGCTGCTCCTATCCACCGGAGAACGAAGATTTTGGAGCCTCGCCCTAACCGCCGCTGATAATCACAGGGGCGAACCTCAGCTTGAAGTCCAGGAGATCCAACTAGAGGAAATCAGCCTGGCCAGGCAAATCGTGGAAAATGAATCTGCCAAGCCGCTTTCAGCAATCGGCAAAGCCAGGGCGATTGCCGGCCTGGTCCTGGAACACATTGGAGATCTTCCCCCAGAATTGGACCGAAGCTCTCCTAATCCTCCATCTGACTATGATTATTACCGCAGCGCACTTGATATGGAGACACTGATTGGAAGCAAGTACATGCCCAGGGGAATGTGGGAAGAGATTGGTGAGATTATGGGCATGGAAAGGAAATACATGGTTTATCACCTCAACCTGTTGAAGCTTCCAGAGGACCTCCTGCACATGGCTGATCAATACGAGCTTTCAGAAGGCGTTCTCAGAGAGATCATGACCTTGCCAGAATCAAAGTGGGCAAAGACGATCGCGTTGGCCGGTAAGGACGGCCTTTCTGCTCCTGAGATTAAAAGACTGGGCAAAAGCCCTGTCAAAAAGAAAGCCAAATCAGACTCCCCTGCCACAAAGGCAGCAAGCAGACTGAAGGCCTTTTGGAAGATTTCCCGTGAGATCTCAACCGCTAAAGACATGGAAGAGGTTGCTACGGAGTTCGCTGCAGGGTTGGAGAAAAAAGAGATCCTTGCTGGTGCCGAAGCCCTTGAAAAACTTGCTCAGAAACTGCGTTTGCGGGCCCAATAAGCACTGGCCTCAAATGTGGAACACATGTTACACATTTGCCCTAATAGTCCCTGGGCACCCTAATCATTGGTTTTGATTGGGACATCTTCTTTGCCCAGGGAGAATGTCCTAACAGCGGATGCAGCTCAAAATCATTCGTGTTGCGCCACACAGAACGAAGCGGAGCAAACCCCCTGTGCTTAGAATAAGGCAGCTCCCCACCTAAACCAGTGTGCCGTCCCCACCAGGAATCGTCCTGCCCCAATCGCAACCTTTCTTTAAGAACGGTCCAGCCAGGAATGTTGGCCTCGCCCATCAGATCCAGAATTTCCTTTTCCCGCCATGGAGTTCCATCTATTATCCAGACCAATACAGGGTTTCCAGAGAGCTGGCTCCATATCCTCCCGTACTTCTTAACGCGGTCATGAAGCCGGGTAATGGGATTGGTAGCCCTGTCAAACTCCACCAACAGCCGATTTGTGGAAAATACGATCTTTGGTTCGTGGACCTGGCCATCTCTCCATGTCCGTCGCCAAAACGCGATATCGACCACCGCATCAGGAATCAACCAACCCTTCTCCCGCGTGGAAAGGTCCTCAAAGCAGATTCTCTTTCCAATAATCGTATCTAAAGACAGGTCCACACCACCATATGGCTTTTGAAGCCTTCTGGCATTATCGTATAAACCAAAGATGAAATATTGCACCTCTCTGGTATGGTCCTTAATCCTGGACAGCGCGCTATCAGAATACTCAATGGCGCCATCCCTGGCTCTTTTTTGAGGCCAGGCATGAAATCTTCTCATACGCTCTTGAGATATTCCCCAGTATCTGGACAGCACTTCTAATCCACTTGGCGACAGCTTGATGCCGGCCAGTGGGGCCCCTGCCTCTTCAATCAAACCAAGAGAAAGGATCTTTTCCAGCCTGTGATTTATCATTCGACAAGTATCTTCCGCTGTGTTTTCTAAACCCATAGCCCCGGTTGTTCCGTGGGCAAGCAGATAGGCGATCTCCTCCAGGGCGAAATTCGGGTTATCTCCCACATATGCAAGGATGCCAAAATCGACTTTCCACAAGGATAAGAAGTGCCCGCCTATATTTTGGTCGCGCCGCTTTATTTCAAGCCGCTGCCAACGAATTTTATCCAGTTCGGCTTGGAATTCCCCGACCAGGTCATGGCCTTTTGTTTTTGGGCTTGCTGGGGAGTGACTATATTCGGTCAGCTTTAGATACTGATCTTCATCCTGGGCATAGATGACGAGCCTGTCTTTTCCTCGTTTCCAGCTGGAGGAGACCTGCCTTTTGATCAACTCTGCTCTTGACAGGGAAGTGGTGATCACAAGATCAATCGCAGGAAATCGGTCACGCTGCATACCTCTGTTCATGAATGGCAAGGACTCAACCGCAGCGCCGCCATTATCAATCCAGACCCGGATCCAGAATTTTTTCTCTGTTCTTCCAACCAGGGCAGACAGATCGGACCCCCACAACCCCGGGGAACTCCCAGTCCATAAGGCATCCTTCCCATATTGAGATAGAAGGAAAGCTTTTGCCTGTTCGCGCCTGCGAACACCAGGCACGGAAGAGATTTTTTCTTGCTTGATCCCCCAACAGGTACCCACTTCTGGGACTTCGATCGTCCTGGTTTCTCTTGATTTTGCAAGGCGCTTGAAGCCCGGTCCAAACACTTCCTCTAAAACAGCTCTGCTGGTCCAGGGATAGTCATACAAAAAACGAACAAGAGCGTTTTCAGCACTCACGAGAAATCATCCTCGGGGAACATGGTATTGGCATCCCCCGCTAATCCATCTAATGCCGGCCCAATGGCGTCATTCATTAGAGCATCGATAACCCCTTCAGATATTTTGGAAGTACCTGTTTCGCTGGACCGTGTTGATTGACTGCTTCCAGTTCCCTCACTAATCACCCTTCCAAAACTATCCCGGATATAGGTGAGGGAATCCATGCCCCTTTTTGAAGCAATGCGAACCGGCGTAGAGTAAGCCGCGCGGGCATCCAGTGCTTCCCGGATCTGTTCTTCAGATGACTCCAAAGGCGGTAGGATCCGCATAGAGAAAGGCGGTATCTTGTCCCCGTTCTGCCCTACCATCGAAGCCCATACATGATAGGGGGGCATTTGTGTTAGAGATGTTGGGTCCACGCCGCCATCCTCTGTTCTAAATTCTTCCCCGGATAGTTTTTCTGCATCCTCCCCATTGACACGGAAGGAGAACAGGGTGTGAGATCCCCCCAGGATGATGCCGGGCATATTCGGGCCCAGGTTCTCCCGAATACTGGCCAGTGATTGGGTGCCAATCACCAGGTTGAACCCATGCTTTCTCATCTGTCCGAGGATGGTATCCCACTGAACGCCGGCGATGGTCTGCATTTCGTCTACGACAAATGTGATCGGGATCCTGTCCCTGGCCCGGTTAGCTATCTGGTGCATGACGATCTTCACAACGGCATTGATGAACAGGGCGCCGGTGAAGGCGGCCATATCTTCACCAATAATCCCAGAGCGGGTATTGATGATCAGAATCTTTCTATTCCGGATCACCTCCCACAGGTCTAGATCTGAAGCAGGGGCATTGTATAAACTGTTGGCTGGCTCTTCTGCGAAACGGTCAGACTTAGAGAGCACCGGCATGATAACCTGCTGCTTGAGATGGCGGTTGATATGTGCCAACTGACCCTGGTAATACATATTGAGCAGGTCGGCCAGCTCGTCACTTTCACCGATCTCCTGGCGTATAAACTCAAACCAGAGCTCCTTATCAGCCAGCAGGAACGGCGTGATCAGGTTAGGGCCAAACATGTTTCCTCGTCCGCGTTTTTCATTGGCCAGCGCCACAGTCAGGATGGTCCTTTTATAAGGGATCTGCATACGCGGCCCCCAATATTTCCCGAACAATGCTTGACCGATATCCATGAAGATCTGGGTAATGGCCTGGGCATCCAGGCCTTCCTGGGTTGGGTCTAGCGGGTTGTAGGTCATGAGGTAATCTTTTGCTGCCACGTCCAGGTAATAAACACGGTCTCGGACCACTTCCGGCGATAGCACGCCCAGGAGACGCTCGGCTAGATCCCCATGCGGATCGATCACAATCACAGCCGGCCGCTCAGGATCTTCTTCCGCGGAGATCTTAACGATATGTTCCATCAGGACAGATTTTCCCATGCCTGGTTTTCCGACCATGGTTATCCCGCGCCTCAGAGCCTTGGTATTCAAATCGACCGGGAACTCTTTTCCGCCTGGCAGCCTGGTGTTACCGATGGGCGCAAGCCCACGAATGTCTGCTGGCGAAGGGGCGCGAAAAGCGATTGTATTGACCTTGATCCCGTCCATGCTGGTCCGTTTGTCCAGCAGTGGCGGGTGCCACAAACCTGCAGCTTCCAACGGGCTCAACCACAGCACAGGCACAGCTTCAAGGCTTCCGTTATTGGAAGACCACACATATTGGTTATCGATCTGACAAGCCTGGGTTGATACGAGCGAATTTCCTCCATTTATACTGTACTGGTTCAGGGTGGAGGTGAACCTCCGCAGGAGAGCCAGGCTGCGCTCTGGTTGATCAGAAACAGCAACAACCCGCATTGATGCCCGAATCAGCAAATGGCTGTTGACCACTTTTTCCCGGACCAACCGCAGATCGGTTCTGTCCCATTCATCTTCCCCCCATCTTCCGAACCACTCTAACAGGAATATCGTTCCTCCAACCACGAGAAGAGAAAGGAGGACAGCCAACAGCTTATATCCAAATGTAAACAGCATAATAGCCAGCCCCAGCCCTAACAGGCCGCCCGTTATCATGCCTGCGGCACGATAGTTGATGTCCTGGGGCTGGCGCACCTGGACGGGCGTGCTGACCATGGTCGCGCTTTCATCCACCAGGTACCCGCGCTGCGACTCGACCTTAAGTCGTTTCTGGACCTGGTCTTCCCATTCCGGAGCTCCTTCACTATTGAGATTTAGCTGCATCCAGACACCTTCGTTCTCATTGAGCCCGGAGAATGAGGAAAGCATATTTACCACTGGATCACTGCCATGAGTAAAGGACTGCCAGGTCTTGATGGGTAACCACCCGGGTTTGCTGAAATCAATCCAACTTCCTAAGGGAGTGCCAGTAGAATGGCTAAAGCAATTTGATACCGGATCGTTTTCTGTGATGTGAACCTGAAGCTTTGGATAGACAGCCTCCAAACGTTCAGCCGTGAACTCCAGGGTTTCTTTGCTGCCCCTGACGAGAAAATACCGGTGGTCCCCCCTGGCAAAGATTTCGAGACTGAGCGGCATGGGAAAACTCCGAACCAGATCAGCCACTCCCTCAACATCTATTTCATTTCGGGAGGGCAGTGTGATTAGGGCCACAAGATGCATATTTTCCAAATGTGTAACACGTGTTCCACTTTCTGGCCTGGAGCGGTTTCTGATCTCGTTTACCGCCCACTCGGAATCCATTCTCCTCATAGGTCCATTACAGGCTGGGCAGGACATGCCCAACCTGGTCGCTTCAGCCAGGTCGTAACGAGACCCACAATCACAGATAAACCACACCTGATGAGTCATGACCGGTTAGCAAATATGATCGCAATGATGATTATCACTTCAGTAAAGCCCCCAATGATTGCCAATATCCTGATCATTCTTTTTCCGCTCATTGATACTCCTGTCTATTGGTATGTTTAATTACACGGCCACTCTTTGGTCTCCGAGCGATTAAAGAACTCTTCTGGGTTCATCCAAACGGCGCCAATCTCGCCTGATCGTTTCTTGATCCCGTAGTGGAGATGCGGCCCTGTGGAATTGCCGTTGTTCCCCACAGTCCCGATCATTTGCGTCCTTGAGATTACCTGCCCACTGCTCACACTGAAGCTGTTCAGGTGGGCGTACCAGGTTTGGTATCCGTTGTTTTCCACAACAACGAGATTCCCCCAGGGGCCATTGACATCCGCGTATACCACTAGTCCGGCCATCGTTGCAAAGACGGCCGTGCCCATTGATTCGGGAAAATCTACCCCGGTATGACGGCGATAGTTAGGATCCTGAAATTCACAACCCAACCTGGCTTTGAAGTTAAAAGGAGTTCCGTGGGGCCTGGATGGATCGTCAGGGTGTGTGAACCCTTTCCACCCAACACCTGCGCCGGCGTTCACATATCCATTATCGGACAGCTCCCCTCCCGCAGGTTGGGGAGTTCCCAGCATCCACTCCTTGATCTGATCCTGACCAAAAAGGGCTGCCGCGCGTGTTGCTTCCACTACCATGGTGCTCAAGACAACGAAACCAAACACCCCCGCCATTGTGACGCCAAGACAACCCCCGAGTATCTTTCCACCCTTGAACATGCTGCAATCCTATCCCCCTATAAAAACTATAAAATCCCGAAAACATCCTCCGGCACAAAATTTCGGACAATCTTTGTCCCCACAGGCAGCTTCATGACCAGCTTACCAGTCGGCATTTCTACCAGTGTGTTTCTGATGTAGTCGGAAAAATGAAGCAGGCTCTGAAGACCATCTGCAGCATAATCCGACTGGGACATGAGAATGGTGGTTCCGATTATTTTTAGGATGCGCCGGCCAACATCGTGATACAGGAACTCATCCACTTCTTGTGTAGCCATCCACAAGATCCCCTGCCGCTTACGATAACGCCTGGCCATATTCTCGATCGCCTCAGCTCCTCCGGGTGCCTTGAGCAGAACCCAGACCTCGTCCAGGAACACATCCGTTATATGGGTGGAATTCTTGCGGTGTCGGCTGACAGTTTCTGACCAGATGATGCTCATGACCTGCCAAAGGTAAGCCCGCTTCCGGATTTCTGCGGCGGATGCAGTGTGCACATTCCCCAGGCCGAAAACCACCAGCCTTTCATTGGAGATGTCCAGCGTGGAAGGAGTGTTGAAAAATTGGGAGTAGACACCACTCGCATAGGGTTTCAAACCGGCCGAAAGAGATCTTCCGACCTCGCCCATGTGCTCGAGGATATCAGCGATATCCGAAAGCACTGGCGCTTTCTGTGGCGACCAGTCTTTAGGATTCAGGCTCCCCAAGCGGTCCTTGATTGCGGCTTCGTATGCCTCAGCTAACATGTTCCATTCCTGGCCGTGTGTGATCTCCCTGCCCAGTACTGTTGATGTGAAAGCAACCAGCTGCTCCACACCGCTGACCAGGGGTTCTTCATCATCCAGGGGTACATCCAAAACATTGATGCGATCACCTGAACTGGCACCAACTTTGACATAACGACCGCCATAAGTTTTGACGAAATCCTCCATCTCGCCTTCCAGGTCGACAGCGAAGACAGAGTTGCCCTGCATCAATCCGATCAGCATGTTGGTGCGCAGCCAGACACTTTTGCCGCCGCCCATTTTGCCAATGGCCAGCAGGGTGGGGGAGCGATCGCTGCTTTTTCCTAGAGGATTGAAATATAATGGCGCTCCGCTGTTGAGGTCAATGCCCATATATCGACCGCCTTCCTCGAACAACCTGTCCTGGGGCGGCCAGAAGAATGTTTGCAGGGCGCCAGGCGTCATATTTCGCTTCTTCTGCTGGGTAGCAATATGTGACAAGGGCAGGGCAGTTTGCCAGGTATGTAGCTGGTTATGAGTTGTTGCAAAGAATTTTGCACCCAGTGTGATGAGGATATTCTCCATCTTCTGGGCCCGGGATTTGAGCTCGTTCATATCTGCCGCGGCCACTAAAATGAAAAAACGGATCGAGATCGGGTTTTCTAACCCCATCTCCATTTTTGCCCTGGTTGTTTCTACCTCGGCGGCTTCTTGCTCGGATCCAAAGCTGGCAATGAAACCCTTTGACCGCCGCATATGGGATCTTCCCTTCAGGGAAGTTTCTTTGCTGCGCAGCTTTCCAGCGATCTCGGCAGGATCTTCAACGTATACAAAGAGGGATCCAAAGAACCCACCGGGAAAGCTGGTCAGCTGCTGGAGATGAACCATCGAGCCTGGGTTGTAGTCGTAGACGGAGTACCCTTTCAAGTACACGCCGTCGATATAAATCACATTAGGATCTTCGCGCACATTATCCGGCGCCAGAACTTCTGCTATCTGGTCGGGTGTGGCGCCAGGGCTTAGCCAGGCACGATCAGGAACCGTCCGCAGGCCGGCAGGACCCGCGTCTTTGTTGAGAACTTTCTGAAGAGCTTCAGAAGCACTGCTTTCCTGCGCTCCTGTTGTGGTGGGGTGGAGTACACGCCAAACCACCTGGGCCATACTGGGTCCATCCAGCGGGATAAGTTCCAGGCCCTGATTTTTGAATGCTTGCAGGAGCAGACCGCCTTGCTGGTCAAAGTATTCTCTGGCTACACTTGCCCGATTGGAAAGTTCTTCAATGTAATGCCCATTTCTGCTGCCGAATCCAAATAATCCACCCCTGGGCTGGAAAGGGGGCATGTAGGACAGGGTGATGATCATTCTCCAGGTAATGGGGTTGACGCTGCTGTACCAGTTAGTGATCAGGGCCATGAAGCTTCTAGCTGACTGTTCTATCTGTTGAGTATTTAAGCTGCTGCTGTCCGATTTGAAAGACGGCGGGGTTGCAGCACCGATCTGTTCCCCGGGGAAAACATCGAGATCATCAAGGCCAGTTGTATTCTCCTGGCCCTGTTTTGCCCATTTCTGCTGCAGGTTGAAAAAGTGCTCCAGGTCTGGTGTAGGATCCATGGGCTCTGGAATGACAGTGATCTGAAACCTTGTCCGCGGTGGTAGACTAGCTAGCACCTGGGCGTATTTTTTCTGGATCCTGTCAATTTCTTCTCCGCCAGCCTGTGCCGTGATCGGCGGAAATTGATACATCTTGATGAACTTGTTGTGTGAAGTGATCAGCATGTCTGGCAAGATCTTCACAACAGGAACGAGACCCAGCGTGTCGGATTGAGGCTGTGTGAAAGCTTTCTTTTCCACAGGCTGTGCGTTTTCTTTTGCGGGGTTTCTTCTAAATATTCTGTTCATCCTAAAATCCAGTGAAGCCCGATAACAAGCTCTTCAGTCCTCCTGTCCAGACCCAGGTTAGTATACCTGCAATAAGAGCAAGGCCGAGAATGTTGAGCAGTGTTGCACCAGTCAATGGAATGGAGCGAATTTTGAACCACCCCTGAGCCCTGTTGATCTGTTCCAGGGAGGGCAGCTGGCTAACATCCCAGGCAATTTCAGCTTCACGAACAGTGCGCGTTTCCTCCAACCCTTCAAACACATCAGGAGTTGAAAACGGATCTCCTTCTTCGGGCTGGTCCATGAAATGTCGTTGATGAACTTTAGGGCGCCGCTGGAAACGCAGGTAATCCAGGATCACCTCTTCAAATTTCCGGTTTGAACCGGGCTCTCTACCGATCGCAAGCCATAAGCCAAACGCGGCGAATAAAGTGCCTAACCCGATTTTTATGGGCCAGCCCCAGGGAACAGCCACTCCAATGACAATACCAAGAAGCAATCCGCCACCAACGATGACCACCTCTCGCAGTCCAATTCCAACAAAGGACACGAAGCTGGTTTCTTCTAAATCAAAAGATGGTGGTACAGTTTGGTTGATCATGAGAGTCCTAGAGAGTCATTGATCCAGTCTTGCAGGTTATTTTTTGCTGCGCTGTCGATTATATCCAGGTTTGAGCTCATACCAGACAGCCTCCTTGCATGAACTGCCCGTGCAACCGATTCCATCTTGTCGGGAGTGATGTTCCTGAATGAGCTGCCATGATGTTTCTGTTCAGCCTGGACGATACGGTGACCAACTGCAAAGTCCCTTGGGTGCAGATTTCCCGTTGGTGGCACTTGGGCTGTGATCTCATT
>Ga0209834_10000824_pt1 | contig 18189 bp, 15 predicted proteins | sample Mar14236cmmetaG_FD_184134 | JGI IMG/M metagenome (GOLD analysis project Ga0209834, IMG submission 184134) | Marine hydrothermal vent microbial communities from Guaymas Basin, Gulf of California to study Microbial Dark Matter (Phase II) - Marker... ...
CGCAGCCTGTGCACTTCTCCTCAATGATATGGGGCAGTCCTTCTTCACCCATATACATTGCATCAAAGGGACAGGATCTCACACAATCACCAAATCCCAGGCAGCCATAAACACAAGCTTTGTCACCCTTAAGGGTAGCATCCGCAACCCTGCAACTCTCAATTCCTTTATATTCGGCACGTCTTACTGCATTTTCTATGCTTCCTCTACACATTAATTTGGCTACTTTCTTCTCCATGGCGGTGATCTCTAATCCCAGAAGTTTGCTTATGGCTTCAGCAACTTCCTGACCGCCTGGAGCACATAAATTGGGAGGTGCTTCTCCCTTGACCACAGCTTCGGCATATGCAGAACAACCTGGATAGCCACATCCCCCACAATTGGCACCAGGAAGAATTTCGACAACTTTATGTATTCGAGGGTCTTCTTCAACCTTCAGTTTTTTATACGCCAGGACCAGAAAGAGGGAGAATATTAAACCCAGTATGGCCATTGTTAAAAGGGCTCCAGTAAGTGCGTTCATATCTTCCTCCTTAGCTTAAGGTTACCATTCCGGAGAACCCAAGGAAGGCCAGGGCCATAAGCCCTGCAAGAATCAAGGTTATACCACCACCTTTCAAGGGTTCTGGTACATCTCTTAGTTCTAGTTCTTCTCTCATCCCGGCCATAAGTACCAGTGCTATGGTAAATCCCACACCTGCTCCAAATCCGAAGAATGTATTTTCCAGCAGATTGTAATTTCGGATTGAGCCAAGTAATGCAAGACCGAACACTATACAATTGGTGGTAATAAGTGGCAGATAAATGCCCAGGGCTTTATATAGTCCAGGTGAGGTTTTTCTTATGAACATCTCTACAAATTGAACGAGTGAGGCAATAATAAAGATAAAGGATACTGTTTCCAGAAATTCAAGGTGCAGGGGTCTTAAAATCAGATGGTTGAGGAGCCATGTAAATACCGCAGTGAGTGTCATAACAAAGGTAGATGCAAAACCCATCCCGATGGCAGAACTGGCTTTCCCTGAAACACCAAGAAATGGACATAGCCCAAGGAAATAAGTAAGTACAAAATTATTTGTTATTGCAGCAGCTATAAAAATTATAATAACCTTCATTATGCCCTCCTTTTACTGGAGATCCAATTCATAAGGCCTACAAAGACACCCAGTGTAAGGAATGCGCCGGGAGGCAGAATCATAACTATAAGGGGATGAAACCAGCTGCCGAATATCCTGAATCCGAAAATAGTTCCAAAACCCAGTGCTTCACGTACGATTCCGAGAGCAAGTATTACTATAATATATCCGGCACTCATACCAAGGGCATCGAAAAGAGAGTTCAAAAGAGGATTTTTCTGAGTAAATGCTTCCTGTCTGCCAAGAATAATACAGTTCACCACTATAAGTGGTACATAAGGTCCCAGGGCCTTGGAAATGTCAGGGAATTTAGCCTTAAAGAAAAGATCTGCAATTGTCACAAAAGTGGCAATTACTACGATAAAGGAAGGTATTCTAACCTGAGACGGGATGATATTTTTAATGAGCCCAATAACAAAGGACGAAAAGAAGAGAACAAAAAGGACAGCAAGGCCCATGGAAATACTGTTTATAGCTGTGTTAGAAACTGCGAGAACAGAACAAAGTCCCAAAAGCTGTATAAGTACTGGATTCTCTTTGAAAAGCCCCTTAATGAAGTCATATCCCAGAGAATGTTTTTTATTCATTTCTTTAGCTCCTTTTTGATCCTTTCATACACATTATTGACTATTTCTATTAAAGATTTGGAGCTTATTGTCGCTCCGGTAATCACATCAATTTCTGTTTCTTGAAGTGGAAGAGTTTTGTTTGTGAATTCGTTTAAAAATTCAGGGTTTTCAATTTTGGAGCCTACTCCTGCAGTCTCACAATGTTCCAGTACTCTTACTCCTTTTAGATATTTCAGGGAAATATCAAAAAGGGCAATCATTTTTATTTCACCGTTATAACCCTCTCCAACCCCTATGCCAGCATAGCCTATCTTATTGCCTTCTGAATCCTCGACGATAAAAATGTCGTCTATCTCTGTTACCTCCTTGGTCTCAGGTGCCAGCTCTTTGATGGCCTTTACTATAATTTCTATTTCTTTTTCTGTTTTTTTGCCGATTTTGCTGGAAGATTCGTCACAAGGTTGTGGCTTAGGATTTAACTTTAGAAAAGTCCTGAGCTTTTCATGTGCGGCATTAACAATTTTAACCACCGATTTCGAAGAAATGGTTGCTCCGGTGATTGCCTGGATTTCATTCTCTTTTTCCGGTTTCTTACCCTTAACATAAGTAATGGGTGGAACTCTATTTTTATATTGTTCCTTAAACCAGTCTTCCTCTATCCTGTTCCCTAACCCTGGGGTTTCTACATTTTCAAGTATTTCAAGACCTGTAATGTGTGTAAGGGTATTGTCGAAACCCACCATGAGCTTTATTTTACCCTGAAATCCTGCTCCCTCAGTCATGGCTGCATATCCGATTATCTTACCATTTTCATCTTTGGCAATAAGCAGGGTAGTCTCCTTATCTATGATTTTCTCTTCATAGTCCTTGGTTGCTGGAAGTACTTTAATCAGTGCATTTTTTTTGGCCATCTCTGCATTTTTCTCAATGTCATTCCGTGTAGATATGTATGTGTAGGAGAGCACAAAACCCGAGAAAATAGCAATTAAAGTAAGAACTATGACCATTCTAAATTCCAGTTTCATTTCTTAACCTCCCCTAGAATATTGGGTTTTATAGCCCTGTCAATCCATGGTCTTATCATATTGGCCAGGAGAATGGAAAACATAACTCCCTCTGGGTAACCTGCGAATAGTCGTATCAGGATTACAAATATTCCTGCAATAATACCATATATCACTCTTCCACGTGGAGTTATCGGTGAAGTCACCATATCGGTTATCATATATATTGCTCCAAACATAAGACCACCTGCGAGAATATGGAAGAGCGGGTCGGGGTATTTGTGGGGGTTTATAAGCCAGAATATTCCACCAAGTATAAATACAGTACCTACATAGCTAAGGGGTAGCCTCCAGTCTATGTATTTTTTATAAAGGAGAAAAATACCACCAATAAGTATCGCAATAACAGAGGTTTCTCCCAGCGAGCCAGAAATATTCCCCAGGAAGAGATCCTTATATGAGGTCATAATGTGATTGAATTTCCAGTTAGCCAGAGGGGTGGCACCTGTAAAGGTATCCACACCTTTGGGTGCAGTCCAGGTTGTGGATTCCACGGGAAAAGCAGCCATAAGAAACGCTCTACCAACCAATGCAGGGTTAAAGATATTCTGTCCAATACCACCGAATATTTGTTTCCCAAAGGAAATGGCAAAAGCGGCACCTATGGCAACACCCCATAAGGGGAACTTAGGTGGAAGTGTGAGAGCTAAAAGTATTCCTGTTATAACTGCACTTCCATCGAAACACTGTCTCCAGTTTTTATTTCTTGCCTTTAGAAATATTGCTTCGGTCAACACAGAAAAAAATACCGATGTAATTATAAGGAGTAGAGAATATAGTCCGAATATATATATTCCAAATGCGGCAGGAGGAATGAGTGAAATAACTGTATTCCACATAATCTTTTTGACATCCTCTTCAGTAGTAAGATGAGGTGAAACAGATATTCTAAATAAACGTTCATTGGCTTTCATTTTTTCCTCCTTAGTTCAGATTTACCATATTTGATCCACTGTACATGTGGAATGTGGGAAGGACAAATATAAGCACATGAGCCACATTCTATACAATCCAGAAGTCCATACTGCTCCTTAGCTATTTCCAATTTTCCATATTTAACAAGATCCACGAGTACGAGAGGCAAAAGACCCATAGGACATACATTTACACATCTTGAACATCTGATACAGGGATATGGTTCATGGAATTTTGCTTCTTTTGATGTAAATAAAAGGATACCCGAAGTTCCCTTTATAACAGGTACATCAAGAGAATATTGGGAGATTCCCATCATTGGTCCTCCCATAATCACTTTTTTGATATCACCCGATGTACCTCCGGTTTTTTCTACTATGTATGAAAATTGCGTCCCAATTCGAACTAGATAGTTACCTTTACCCTGTGCGCCGCTTCCAGAGAGTGTTATTACTCTTTCTATGAGAGGCTTACCAAATCTAACAGCTTCGTATATTGCTACTGATGTACCTGCGTTATGCACGAGACAGCCCACATCCATGGGTAATCCTCCTCTTGGAACTTCTCTCCCCGTAAGTGCTTTAATAAGCTGTTTTTCAGCGCCTTCTGGATATTTGGTTTTAACAACCTTCAGCTGAATATCATCAAAGTCTCGAAGAGCATTTTGAATGGAGTTTATAGCTTCTGGTTTGTTATCCTCTATGGCTATATATACCTTTTCAGCACCCACAGCTTTCTTTATGAGTCTAGCACCCCATAGTATATCTTCAGGCCTTTCCTGCATGAGTCTGTCATCCGCAGTGAGGTAGGGTTCACATTCTGCTCCATTAATTATGACTGTATCGATCTTTTTCTCTGGAGGTGGAGATAGCTTTACATGTGAAGGAAATGCCGCACCGCCAAGTCCCACGATGCCGGCCTCTTTGACATCGTTGATTATTTCTTCTCTTGTTCTCTCCTGCCAGTTTTGTCTCTCTCCGTATCCATCAATCCATGTATCCTCACCATCAGCTTCAATAATCACTGTAGGAACATTTTCAAGAAATACCGGGTGGGGATGCTCCATTATGCTTTTGACTTTACCAGAGGTGGGAGCATGTATATTGGCAGAAATAAAACCGTCGGCTTCTCCGATTTTCTGCCCCTTTTTAACTACATCTCCCCTTTTGACCAGAGGCTTTGCAGGCTTACCAGCATGCTGAGATAGCGGTACGTATAAAACCTCTGGAAGGGGGAGTGCTTTTATTTTTTGATTGGATGTAATTTTATTATAAGGAGGATGAACGCCACCACGGAAAGTAAATTTATTCATTCACTACCTCCCCTTTTGTTAGAAAAAAATTATATTGTATTTTGAATTATTGTTCAAATTGGCAAGAAATGAGAGGTCAGAAACTCAAGATCTTATCTACATTTTCATCTATAAGAATTCTTATGCCCTTACCTTTTAACATCTGAATTAGATGTTTATCTGGTGGAGGAGATGGGAGTATAACAGCATCTATCCTTTCCTGCTCTATAAAATCCATTATGATTCTCCCTTTCCCTTTATCTCTTAGCCTGGCAGGATTGGGAATCCTTTCTATCTTTCTAAATTTATCACCATATTTTTCTACAATAACAAATTCATCTGCCTCTCCAATATGAAGTGTAGGTTTCTCTTCCTTAACAGGAATAAATGCTTTTTTCAATTCTTTCTTCAGTGGCTCATAATGAATTAATACAGATTCCACATATTCGATTTCTCTTTTTATCGCCTTTTCTATCTCCTCACTAACTTCATGGGCTTCTTCAAGGGTATTCACATCTATCTCGAGGATGGCCTCAAGGAATACGAATCTTCCCGAATTCCTTCCTTTAATTGATATAATTCTGGTTACCTGGGGAAAATCCATGATTATATCCCTGATTTTTATCATTGTTTCCGTATCAATTGAAGCATCCAGGAGAACCTTTACGGAGTTACTCAGTAATTCAAATGCAGCCCTGAATATGAAAAGAGCCACTATCACAGCTGCTACTTTCTCCAGGGGGAAATTCAATAGACCACCGCCCACGCCTAAAAATACAATGATAGAGGAGAGAGCATCAGTACGAGAGTGGATACCATCTGCTATAAGACTGGGAGAGTTCACTTCTTTCCCTACCTTCAATTTGTAATTAGATAGTAAAAACGAGGTAAATGCAGATATAAAAGCCACTCCCAACGGCCAGAAGTAATTTCTGGTCAAAGTCTTGTATTGAAAGGCTTCTTTAATAATTTCAAATCCTGCAAAAAATATCATGATTGAAAGAATAAGACTGGCAAAATTCTCCAGTTTGTATAGTCCATAAGGGAATTTTTTTGTCTTTTTCTTAGAAAATACAATCCCCAGAAATACCAAAAGCGATGAAAGAGTATCAGTGAGAGAATGGATAGCGTCTGCAAAAATAGCAATGCTCCCTGAAATAAAATATGCCAGTATCTTAATAATAACTAGAAAAAAGGTGATCAATATAGACGTCAAGGCTACTTTTTCGTCTTTTTCCCTATTTAACATATTGATCAATTCCAGAGGATTTGAAAATCTCTTTCTCTGTTATTATATAAGCATCCAGATTCTTTATATTCTCCACAATCTCCATGGCCTTTTTAGGTCCAAGCACGAATAAAGCTGTTGCAATGGCATCAGCATAGGTTGCCTTATTATAGATTACTGTAACACTCAATACACCATTAGAAACTGGATATCCTGTTCTGGGATCAAAAATATGAGAATATTTTTTCCCCTTATACTCTACAAATCTTTCATAACTTCCTGACGTACAAACACTTTTGTCTCTAACACTAATAACTTCTCTTACTCCTTTTGTAACTGGATCGCGAATCCCCACATTCCACGATTTACCATTTTTATCACCAAGAAGAAAGAGATCCCCCCCTGCATCAATTATACCTGACCTGACACCATGTTGTTTTAAGAAAGATACAGCAAGGTCTATAGCATAACCTTTGGCAATACCAGCTAAAGTGATGGATTGTCCTTCTCCAAGCCATACCGTATCGCCTTTTACTTTTATTTTTCTGTAGTCCACAAGGTCTATATATTTTTTTACAGAATCTGAGTCGGGAAATACATATTTCCCCTGTTCATCAAAATGCCAGAGATGAACGATTCCACCCACAGTGGGATCAAATGCTCCATGAGTTAATTTCGCTATCTCTACAGCCTTTCGAATACAATCAGCTGTCCATTTATGCACCTTTACTCCTTTACCACTGTTGTGATTTAGGCGATAAATATCTGAATTAGGATTGAGGGGATTCATCAAGGTATCCACAAGAGCAAATATTTTAAAGACAGAATCTGCATAATTATCGTAATCTTCAGGAAGGGTTACATTGAGAAGTGTCCCCATAACCAGATAAGTATGTATGGAGTAACGGGGGCTTTCACTGCAGGATAATATAAAAATAAAAGTAAAGATGAATAAAACGTGAATTTTTTTATTCATTTCCCCGGAAATACTTTTATATTTTTGAACTTACAGGGAGGAGAACCATGTCCTACCCTCATTGTCTGGCCCGGTTCTCCTTTACCACAGTTTAATATTCCCCACATTTTAAACTCATTTCTATTACCAATTTTGACCAGAGATCTCCAGAACTGGGGTGTGATGCCTGTATATACGGGGTTTTTACACAGGCCCTTTATTTTCCCATTTTTTATAAGCCATCCTATTTCAGTTCCAAACTGGAAATTGAGCCTTTTATCATCGATTGACCAGCTTTTGTTGGTTTGCAGGAAAATTCCCTCTTTTGTCTCCTGGATCATCTCCTCAAGTGAAGATACTCCAGGTTCCAGATTAATGTTAGTCATTCTAACAATAGGAATCCTGGACCAGTCCTGCGCCCGTGAGGCCCCGGAGCTTTTTCTGCCAATATGTGGAGCTGTGTCTCTTGAAGACAAGTATCCTCTAAGAATACCTTCCTGTATCAATACCTCCTTTTTTGCCCTTACCCCTTCATCATCAAAGGCGAAAGTGCCCAATCCTCCTGGATAAGTTGTATCCTGGTAGACATTCATGATTTCAGATCCATACTGAAAACTGTCCAGTTTATCCAGTGTAGCGAAACTTGTTCCTGCATAAGATGCTTCATAACCAAGCACTCTGTCAAGTTCCAGAGCATGGCCTATTGACTCGTGAATTTGCAGGGCCATCTGGTCGGTATCGAGGATAACATCCATGGTACCTTCAGGGCAAAGTGGAGCATAGAGGAGTTGTATCCCCTGTTCTTTAATTTGCTGAGCCTTTTGTACAAGGTCCAGCTCTTCTATAAATTCAAATCCCCTACGTCCATAGTTGGAAAAGGACCTCGTTTGTATTTCTCCATTTTTCATAGTAATAACACTTATTCCACCACCGGAATCAATAAATTCCTGTTCTATCACAGAGCCTTCTGTGGATGCAAAAACCTGGTGGAGTCGTTTAAAATTTAAGTGACTATGTCTTTTTATAACGTGTTTATCCTTCAGTAGTTCGTCAAGTTTAAGAAGTAATTTTATTTTTTCCTCAACGCCTATATGGAAAGGGTCTTTTTCAAAGGGAGCCACATATTTTTCTATATAGGCTTCTTCCTTATGAAACTCCGTTTTGATTCCGGTCAGAGAGGCCGCTTTAGCTGCAGCTACAGCATTTTTGATAGCTTTATCTGCACTTACTATGGTGAGGTTACTGGAGGAGGCAAAACCCCAGGCACCATTTATCATAACTCTTATACCAAAACCGAGGTTCTCTTCTCTTCTAATGTCTTCAATTTTGCCGTTTTTTATCACAATGTTTTCTTCAACAATATGTACCACTCTCACATCACCATAATCTACACCCGGTTGTTTCAATAAATTCTGGATTGTTACAGCAAAGCCTTTCATTTTAACCTCCGATTACTACATTGGATGCTATATTTTTTAACACCTGGAGAGCAGAAAGGGCTGCAAGAAAACTTGTTTTCGGATTGTTCGGGAAAGGGAAATTTTCCAGTGTAATTTCCAGTTTCCCAGCCTCCCCTTTTACTTCTATTGTGTGTATGTTTCTTGAAACTCCTGGGTCAGCTATAATTTCTACCTGAAGGATATCTATGGCGTGAGCAGCCAGACCCAATGCAATCGCTACATTAATGTTTTGGGGATATCTTTTGGCTGCTTCGTGAGCATTTCCTGAGAAAACCACGAGAGGCTTTTCCGTTTTAATGCCCAGTGCAGATGGGGGTTTCCGAGTAGTGAGTCTTGCATGGTAAAGTTTTACATTACTCATTGCCTTGAGACCATCAAGCCCTGCAATGGCACCTGAGGGAATATAAATTTTGGTGTTATGCTCACGAGCCACCCGAAATAATTTTTCTCTTAAAAGATCATCTGCAAGAGCACCTGCACTCATAAGGAGAAGTGGTTTTTTCTGCTTCAAGATTTTTTCTGCATATTGAAAAACTGCCTGCTGGGAGGCTGCCTCTATAACAAAATCCACAGGTAATTTTAAGAATTTCTCAAAATTATGAGCTATTTGAGGCTTATGTTCTAAAGATTCAGCAAGCTTATATGCCTTATTTAAATCTATATCAAACAATGCAACAAGTTTCATGTGCGCTATATTGCCTTTGTCGATTTCTCCGGCAAGGAATGAGCCGATGGCTCCACATCCAATAATCCCTGCTCTCACTCTTCAACCTCCATACTTATGTCACAGTGATATGCACCATATGTTATTTTGCCTACAGAAATTATATCCACCCCTGTTTTTGCATACTCTTCGATGTTCTCCAGATTGATCCCTCCGGAAGCTTCGAGGATAACGTTATCTCTAACTTTTTTCTTTTTCAGAAGGGCTATTACCTCCTGTATTTCCTGAGGTTTCATATTATCCAGCATGATAATATCAGCTCCCATTTCAGCAGCCTTTAAAGCATCCTCTTTATTTTCCACCTCTATCTCAATTTTTTTTGTAAAGCTGGCAGACTTTTTAGCTTCTTTTAATGCCTGTTCAACCCCTCCGAGGATTTTTATATGATTGTCTTTGATGAGAATCATATCAGACAGAGAAAATCGGTGAGGATCTGCACCACCTGCCAGGCAGGCCTCTTTCTCAAAAAATCTTAATCCAGGCAGTGTCTTTCGAGTACATGCAATCTTTACCCGAGGGTTTACAGCTTTTGCCTTCATGACGAAAAAGTGTGTCAGGGTAGTAATACCAGAAAGATGAGCGAGGAGATTCAGGACTGTCCTCTCCAGCTCAAGTATTTGCCTTGCATTTCCATTTAAAGTGGCAATTTTTTCTCCTTTCCTCACCCATTCGCTATCTTTTTTTAGAAAGTGATGCTGAATTCCAAAATAATCTAATAGGAGCCCAATATACTGGATGCCGAATATCTTTAAATTTTCCCTTGCTTCAATACGTACATTGATATTTTTGTCAGCAGGTATTATTGATGAGGTTATATCTCCAAAGGGCATGTCCTCTTCCAGAAAATTGAGTAGTTTCTTTAAAATTTTACTTTTCATCTTTATAATTATCATTCGAATCAAAAAGAAAAGCAAGGAGGACAAAATGGCCATTCTTGTTGGAAATTATACCAGGGTTGTCGTTCAGGGTATTACAGGAAGAGATGGATCATTTCATGCCAAATTAATGAAGGAATATGGAACCAATGTGGTGGCGGGTGTTACCCCGGGAAAAGGGGGACAGGAAGTTCACGGAATTCCGGTTTTTAACACTGTAAGAGAAGCTGTGGAAAAAGAAGGTGCAAATACATCCTGTATTTTCGTTCCTGCACCTTTTGCAGCTGATGCTATAATGGAAGCAGCAGATGCTGGCGTAAAACTTATTGTTGCCATTACAGAAGGCATACCAGTGCAGGATATGGTAAAGGTGGTGAAATTTGTAGAGGAGAAAGGTGCAAGATTGATTGGACCTAACTGCCCGGGTCTCATTACTCCTGGAGAAGCCAAGGTAGGAATTTTACCAGGGCATATTTTCAAAAGGGGAAAGGTGGGTGTGATTTCCAGGAGTGGAACATTGACCTATGAAATAGTGAGTCACCTTACAGCCTATGGTCTGGGACAGACTACCGCTATAGGAATCGGGGGTGACCCCATTATCGGGTCCAAATTTATCGATATTCTGAAGATGTTTCAAGAAGATGAAGAGACAGAAGGAGTGGTCCTTGTTGGTGAGATAGGTGGTACAGATGAACAGGAGGCTGCCCTGTATATAGAAAGAGAGTTTAGTAAGCCTGTGGTGGCATTTATAGCAGGTAGGACCGCACCTAAAGAAAAGAGGATGGGACACGCTGGTGCTATCATATCCGGTTCTGAAGGCACTGCAGAGGAGAAAATCAAGGCCTTTGAATCTAGAGGGATTCCTGTGGCTAAAGAGCCAGAGGAAGTGGCAAAACTGATGAAGCAGAGACTGCAATGATTTTTCTTATTACGCTCGTGTTTGTTTCTTCAAATCCTCAAGTTTCAATAGAGCATTTAAAAAATAAGGATTTTCAGGTGGATTTCACAGAAAGGATATCTTACGAGAATAGTAATATAGTGGATACTTTCTCAGGGACACTGATACGCACTGATAAGACAATTGAGATGCAGGTGGAATATCCAGATAAAACCGTTTACAGACTAAAAGGAGATACTCTGTGGACTTATTCCCCTGAGAGTGGAGACTCCAGTTGCGATGTAATTCCTGGTGTTTACAAATGGCTTGATTTTAGCTATATCTTAAATGATAGTGTTTTCAAAGTAATACTCGATTATCAGAATAGTCTCATAACTATTCTTCCCAGAGATACACTTTCTCAATTTAAAGAGGCTCATCTAATTCTTCGGGATAGTCTTGTGAAAGAACTGGAGATAAAATTGGAAGACAGGTCAATTTACTTTGAATTTAGCAACTGGAGGTTTTTATGAACAACCTATTTGAAAATGATGATTACTGTTTTGTTTGTGGTAAATCTAACCCTATTGGACTCAAAGCGAGGATCTGGAGCAAAGAGGGGAAGGCATTAATTGACATAAAAATTCCCAGAGAATATCAAGGATACAAAGGTGTGGTTCACGGAGGTATCCTTTCCACTTTACTGGATGAAGCCATGGTATATGCTGCATCCAGCATGTTTGGGAAGGCTGTAACGGCAAAAATTGAGGTAAGATTCTTAAAGCCTGTTTTATGTGAGAAAGAATTAATTGTTATAGGCGAGGTGGTTGAAAAGAAGAAGAATTGGGTGATTACTGAGGGCAGGATTCAATATAAAGGAGAAAAAGAAGATTTGTGTAGGGGACAAGCCCTTATAAAAACATGGGGAGTATAATATGTTTAAAAAAATTATTCCTACTTTATTTTTAATTATCATTACCTCCTGCCAGAAAGAGGAATTTAAACAGCTTGTGGTGAGTGCACAATTAAGTGCTACAAAATTGGATACTCTTAATGTTAATATAGCCCTTGCAGTTGTTACAGAAGCAAGTCTTGATATTTCCGGTGAGTCTTGCGCACCTTCCATAACTCCACCAGAACCTCAAGATACAGCCTTTGATCTTCCTGATCTTCCAGCTGGTCTTGAACCTGTGGAAGGTGCTAAGGTAGTATTTGCTGGTGATACCCTTGATGACATTGGAGGTGGCTATTACCAGGGAAGTCCAGATTCACTTATACCTCTCACTCGTTACAATATATCCATAGATACTCCTGATGGAAGTGTTAGTGGAAGTGTGATATTACCCGGTGAGTTCAATATCGTGGAGCCGAGTGATACTGTTATCTTTGCTGATTCCCTTAAAAGCCTAAATGTAGTCTGGACGCATAGTGACAGCGCTAGTTCTTATATGGTGCGCCTGGTAAAGATTGGAGAAGGTGTTCTTTACTCTGAAGTAGTAAGTGACACTACATTGTTGCTTGATTCACAAATTTTTGGAGCTTCTCCTCAAGGTAACTACCTCATCTCAGTTACGGCTATTTATGGAAAATTTGAGTCAGGTATTCCTGGATATAGCAATCTTCAAGGTGCCACAGGATATCTTTCAGCTGCTCTGACTCCAGATGTTGTGGTTGTGAGGATACAGTGACTACATCAAATCAAGAGGGTCCACATTCACTTTTAAAGTAAAACGTGCCGGGATTTTTATTTCTTTGAGAACCCTTAAGGTAGCATTCAGATTTTCGTACTTTTTATATTTAAGCAGGATTCTATAACGATATTTATCTCGTATTTTTTCGCGTGGGCAGCTGGCTGGACCCAAAAGCTCCACTTCCTGTTTCTTTGATTTTTCAAGTAAATTGAAAATTGTTTGAGAAAATTCTATTACTTTATTAAGATCTTTCCCTTCAATTTCAATAGAGGTGAGTCTTCTATAAGGAGGATATCCATATTTTTTTCTATCTGCCAATTCATTCAGTACAAAGGCACGATAATCGAATTTTTTTATGGTGGATATTGCACGGGACTCTGGATTATAGGTCTGAATTATTGCCTTACCACCTTTCCTGATTCTGCCTGCAACTTGATAGAGTAGCTGAAAACTTCTCTCTTCCGCTCTAAAATCTGGCATCCCGAGTCCTATATCTGCATTAATAACACCGACAAGGCCGAGATTTGGAAAATCAAATCCTTTACCCAACATTTTAGTTCCTACGAGTATCTTTAATTTTCCATGATAAAAATCTTCATATATTTTAGGTACCACTCCCCTTTTCGAGACTGCGTCCACATCCATTCGGGCTATCTGGATATCATTGAAGAGGTTTTTAATTGCTTCTTCAACTTTTTGAGTTCCGACTCCCATAAGCTTCAAGTTAGGTGAACCACATTTGGGGCAGATGTCAGGTATTTTTGCTTTGTGACCACATAGATGACATTTTAGAACTCCTTCTTTTTTGTGGTAAACAAGTCCTACACTACAATGGGGACACTTCATGATGTGTCCGCAATCTCTGCATATTAGATAGGGGGCGAATCCCCTTCTGTTTAAAAATAGCATTACCTGTTTGTTGCTTTCAATGGTCTTCTTTATTTCATCCAACAGATGTATCGATACACCGGAAGGAGCTTTCTCTTCTTTCATATCTATTATCTCTATTGTAGGATTAGAATATCCTGGGATTCTTTCCTTCAGCTCCAGGAGGGTATATTTTCTTGCTGCAGTTGCGTTATAAAATGATTCAAGAGACGGGGTAGCGCTTCCAAGTATTACCGGGATACGGAGTAGATTACCATAAAATACAGCTACATCTCTCGCATTATAACAGGGCATTCTTTCTTCTTCTTTATATGATGGGTCATGCTCCTCATCCACTACAATGAGACCCAGTTGAGGGGCTGGAAGAAATAGAGCCGATCGAGGTCCCACAATAACCCTCTTCTCTCCTTTTCTTACTCTTGTAAAGATCCATCTACGTTCTGCATCACTGAGTCCGGAATGGTAGAATGTCACCATGTCCCCGAAAATTCTTAGAAAGAAATCTGTAATCTGAGGCGTCAGAGATATTTCAGGTACCAGAACTATCACTGACCTACCTCTATCCACGAACTCTTTCATGATCCAGCTGTAAACCATTGTTTTTCCACTTCCTGTTGCACCAAAAAGAAGAAAAGTACCTGGCCTATGGCTTATCTTTTCTTTAAATTTCCTGAGTACCTCCTTCTGTTGGGGTGTGGGATTATGAGGTATACTTCTTGTAGCCACAGGGAAAATATGAAATTCTTTTTCCTTCCTGGTGTAAATTTTTTCCCTCTCCTCAATGATGCCTTCTCTTACAAGCTTTTCCAATTTTTTTCTTGCCGTCTCTTTGAAGGTGTTTAACACTGTCTTTAAGCTTATCCATCGGGGATATCTCTTTTTAAAATATTGAATTAAAGGATCGTTAGAGTCTATATTCTTTTGTCTGAGCCTGTACTCTTTTATTTCCCTTTCCAGAGTTTTGGGCGGGAAAAGGAGCTTTATTGTTTCCGATAGAGGAGAAAAGTAATATTGAGAAATCCACTCGGCTAGTTTAATGAGAGTAGGCAATGTAGAAATATCCTCTGGTAAAATTTTATCCACCCATTTAATTTCGGGTAGTTGGAGTTCACATTCTTTTTTGGTCCTGTACACAACGCCCTTAACCTTTTTATTTTTGAAGGGAACTACCACCACCCTTCCAGGAGTGATTTCAGAGATGTGTTCATCTTTAAGTCTGTAGGTGAAAAAATCAGTTTTTGTATCAGGTATGATGATGTCTGCGAACATTTTAAAATTCAAATTCGTATTCTAAACCAAGGGAAAATGCTCCCTCTTTATCTTTTTCTGCATATACACTTAAACTGCTATAGAGTCTGTACCTCATATAGAAGATATCTTTGTCAATTTCTATGAAATCATGTGTATAACGGAAGAAAAGATTTTTGGAGAGGTAAAAACCAACTGTGAAGTGGGGGTCCTCCCCTGTGAGACCAGTGCCTATTTCAAGTTCCCGTATCCTTAGTTTTCTCTTTAAGTTTCTTGAGAGGATATCCTCAGCAATGTTAAAGGCACGTGATTTAATCACATCCATATCACTTACTGAAAGAGGAATCTCTCTCAGGGGCCTGCCAAAGGAAAGAAGAGCCACTATATCAGGCTCGGATAGAGTGGGTTCTGAATGAAGAGTGACCTCCGGTTTTTCCAGAGTTCCCTTGAGCTCCAAATAAACTGTGAATGAATCGACTTCTGTTTTTGCTTTAATATCAAGTTCAGGATTGATTCCTTCTGAATTATCGAAGAAAATACGCCCCTCATATATATCAAATACTCTGTCAATATACAGAAAGGTTCCCTGGATAGTTGTAAACTCTCCACTTAGGATTGTTCTCAGACCATCGAATTTATAGTTGAGGTCCCCTTTAAACTCAATTTCAGCAAGCTCATTTTCAAGATAGGTGTTACCATTGGAATGTATATTGATATTTATGCGAAGCGGTGAGGGGGAAGACTGTCCTCCCTTTCTACTTTTCTTAAACCCTGCAAAAAGATCTGCTTCTTCAGCAAGTAGATCACCTTTCACCAGAATCTCACTCCCTGTTTTAAAAACATTCAGGCTACCGGATACTCTGGAGTAAAGGTCGTATGTGGGATAAACCTCCACATTTTTAACTATGAGATAGAGTTGCATCTCATGAAAGATTTCCGGGTGATTCAGGATTGTACCTTTCCCTCTGATACTACCTGTGGAAGTCTTGAAATTGATATTTTCGAGACTCCAGACAGTTTTTTCCAGTGTCATGGTAAAATATGAACTGTCAAAAGGTATTTCAAGGGGTGTAAATATTCCAGAGAGATTTTCGAAGTATATCTTCCCCTCAAAGTTGGGTTGGCGCAGGGTACCGTAAATTTCAGTAGCCCCATGGATTAAACCTTCCTGAAAAATGAAAATATCCCCAATAAATTGGTTAATTAATTTGGGTTCGAAAATTTTCACTGTGAAGGATGAATAAAATGGAGAATTTTTTTCGATTTTCAAGTCAACTGGTTTAAGGGTTATGATCAAAGGATACTGTGCTTTCCCTGATAAACAGAATTTTGGATCCTGGATGGATATACTGTCCACACTCATTCTTTTATTTTCGTATAGTAGATGCATAGAGAAAAACTGGATACTGTTGTCTCTGTATGTTACTTCTTCTCCAGTCAGGTACATAGAAATACTCGGCTTTTTCATAGCACCTGTGAGAGTGGCTCTGGATGAAATTTTACCGTATATACCAAAAAGCCCCTTGAGAGTGAGATTTTCAACTTCATAATTAAGTGTGATATTTTCCCTCTCCAAATTAACCATCCCCTGGGCATACAATTTCCCATCGCCGATATGAATTTTCCCCACTCTTATCCCAACTTTTTCTCCCTCTTTTTTTAACAGAATAGGTTCATGGTTGTCTATTTCAACTCCCTTTATCAACCCTCTAATGGTACTTGCAAGAATTTCGAGGGTGTCCTTTGAATATCTAATTCTGGAAATCAATTTAAGGGAGTCTTCCCCTTTCCAGGTTCTTAGGTTCAAATTCACGAGAGAAAATTTTTCAAGTTCAGAATCCATTATTAGAGAGTCCAGGCTGTATTCCATAACCTGAAGGCTTTCAGCAGAAATATTGATATTTTGGCTCTGGGAAGTTCTGGATACTATGGTGACCCATGCGTCTTTCAATGAAAAAAAATTTGTTTTTACCTCCGCAAGCCCTATGAAGCTATTAGTATAAAAGATGGTATCCTGTCTGTTGAATGCCAGTTCCAGCACCGCTGTTCCTTTTGAAATGCCCTTAATTTTAAAATCTTCAAGATGAACGATCCCTTTGAGGTTCCCGGTAAGGGTATCCCCTCTTAGAACAAGATATCCGGTTAAATTACTTTTTTCATTTTGAAGATGCATGTTTTTCAAAATGAAATAATTTTTACTTCTCTGGAGTGTAAGACTTATGTGCCCCAACTTTAAGTTTTTATAGAATGTATTGTACATAAATGCGTTAGCCTCAAAATATTCAGGTGTCCCCTCAATTTTGCCGGTGACCTCTGAGTGGATTCCCTGTTCATTAATTTGAAGATTTTTGATTATGATTTTGAAGTGCAATCTCTTAAGGATGATATACCCTTCACCATCAATACTATTTTTTTTGAATTTTAGATGTATTTTTTTGAGAACTAAGGTATCTTTCTTATTTACAAATTTTACATAAACATCCTGAAAACTCTTACCCTGTGTTTTTAAAAAAGGTGTTCGAAAATTACCATATGAATCTGGGAAAGAGTATTGCAGTATGGCATTTCTGGCTTCAGTTTCTTTCCAGATTATAGTTTTCGCATTGAAACGAAGAGAATCGGGGCTTATTAAGCCATTAATATCTGAAAGCACCAATGAATCTCCATGAACACTGAGATTCTCAAGGTAGATTCTGTTATTTTCAACATGAAATTTAGCATAAATTTCTGTATTCTTTATGGCATTATAGTTCACGTTATCTAGGAAAAGTTTCAAGGTGTATTTTTTCCTGGTACCCTGAATTTTTATGTTGAGGTCCTGTACAGTTCCAGCTTGGTCATTTTTTTTGACAGTTAATTTCTTAACGTGTACATAATTTACAATTACCGGAAGTGTAAATGAGGTCGTTCTAGCAGTAGTTCCGGAAACAGATTTTCCGGTAAATTTATCAAGGTTAATGTACAAGGAATCAATGCTCAATATTCTAAGGTTTCTTACTTTTAAAAGTTCTATTATCCCAAATCCTGCATGGAAGTTATGGAGAGTAAGTATTTCCTCTGCTTCAATTTTTTTAATGGAAAGTCCTGATAAAGGGTTCAAAAAATAACCTGTGATATTTACTTCCTGATTCAGAAGGGATGTTAAGTTTTGCTTAATTAATCTTCTTGTAAAAAAATTTAAAAATACTACCAGGACTAAAATAAAAAGAAGAAAAAAAAGGAACCCTATTGCGATTTTCTTAGTTTTCTGTAACACTTTGTGCAGACT
>Ga0209834_10000827_pt1 | contig 18177 bp, 23 predicted proteins | sample Mar14236cmmetaG_FD_184134 | JGI IMG/M metagenome (GOLD analysis project Ga0209834, IMG submission 184134) | Marine hydrothermal vent microbial communities from Guaymas Basin, Gulf of California to study Microbial Dark Matter (Phase II) - Marker... ...
GGCCCGTTTATGCTTGAGTTGATCGCATGGCTGGGATCGATAGATCGGGCGCTGTTTTTCTTTATCAACACGACCATAGCCAATCCGGGGACTGATTTTCTTATGCCGCTGGTGACAGCCGATCTGCATCTGAAAATATTTTTTGGATTGTGCCTGATAACGATTCTCTGGAAAGGGGATAAGCGCCTGAGAATCGCGGTTATTTTTTCGCTGATCGTCGTGACCATAACCGATCAGCTTTCAAGCACGGTATTAAAACACATGATAGAACGGCCGCGGCCTTGCCATATAATGGATGTGCATCTTCTTGTCGGATGCGGTTCCGGTTTTTCGATGCCGTCATCGCATGCGGCCAATCTATTCGGGCAGGCGTATTTTTTCAGAGAAATCGCCCGCCCATCGGCAAAATTCCTGATCCCGCTGGCGATTATCGTTGCCCTCTCCCGTGTTTTTGTCGGTGTGCACTATCCGGCCGATATTTTAGTCGGGGCGGCGGTGGGCACGTTGTCCGGCTGGGCCGTCGGAGCAGGATATAATTATATATACAGCAGGTGGTTTAAGAGTGGACCAATACCGGGAGGTGAGAAAAATGGCGATAAAGATCGAAGTCAGACAGGGTGATATCACCGAAGCCGACACCGAGGCGATTGTCAATGCGGCCAATAATCATCTCTGGATGGGTTCCGGGGTGGCCGGGGCGATCAAACGCAAAGGCGGAATCGAGATCGAAGAGGATGCCGTGTCCAAAGGCCCGATTGAAATCGGTCAGGCAGTCGAGTCGATTGCAGGAAGACTCCCATACAAGTATGTCATTCACGCCGCCGGAATGGGTCAGGATCTCAGGACGGACGAACAAATTGTCTATGAAACGACAAAAAATTCTCTCTTGCTGGCTGATAGTCTGGGAGTCGAGTCAATTGCATTTCCCGCAATTGGAACCGGTGTGGGCGGATTTCCGCTTGATCTCTGCGCCGAAAAAATGATAGGGGCCGCAAAGGATCTGGCTGATCAGTTGAAAACACTGAAAAGAGTCGTCTTTATTATGTTCGACAAGGCGGCTTTCGACGCCTTCAATGCCGAACTTAACGATATATTTTGAGATCGAGAACCAATCAATAGACTAAGTGATTATCCCGGCAGATATGACCAAAAGCATTGTTAAATGGCCGCAACGGCTTACAATCGTTCAATACAAAAACAAAAATGTTGAATTGTTATATGATATGGCATGGCAGAGGGCCGATTGCCCGATCGAGTGTCAGATTGAGAATATTTTAATCTGGTAATACGGGATGTATAATGAAATGACAAAATGGAAAAAGCGGCGGAAAGTGCAGCCTTGTAATGCTACCTCAAACGACTTTCTTTTTTACTTTCTCAGCCTTACATTTAGATCGCCGTCAAAAATGAGAGAGTCATTCCTCAGGTTGAAGTATTTTCCCGACAGGAAAGCATGAAACCGGGATGACCTGACCGAATCGATCTTGATATATCCTTCTCGACATTCATAGTGTTTCAGGCTGTCGGCGGTTTCATAAAAGCCGATCAGACGGCAAATCGAATTGCCGGCGATATCCAGGGAGTCGCCCTCATTGATAAACGGAATCGCCGCATAGAGCCGATACTGAATCTCACCGATGGCCGTAATAAGGCCGGTCGCTACTTCGCTCTGTTCCGGATGAACAGCATTCTGAATGGTCGTCAGGACAATCATGTCGCCGTCGCGGAGGGGCCGGAGATCGTGACGGTGATTCAATTCATGACCGATTTGATAGTAGGTTTCGTTATGACTCAGGTGCAGACGGTTCTCGCCATTGATCTCATAGAGTATCGGTCTCAACCGATTATTGCATGATACGGCGGCGAAAAGGGCAAGCGCGGCAATGATGATAATTTTGTATTTCATAATTCTTATATCGGCATTTCAACCATTCTATATTTTTTATACAATTTCCCGCCCATATTTTCGGCGGCCCGGCACATTAATTCATTGCTTTCCAGTATCCATGACATTTCGGCCCAGTGATAGCCTTTGCGGGTTCCCCGGTTGAATGTCTCCACATAAAAAACGGTATCGATGCCGCGCTTTTGGTACTTGTGTACCACGCCGAGCGTGACGACCCTGAGACCGTCGATTTTGTTGCGTATTTTCATATTCCAGATCAATTTGAAAATACCCGTGGGGAAAAGCCGTCCGTTGAGTTTTTTGAGAACTATGTTAATATCGGGCAGGGCCAAAGAAAAACCGGCCGGTTCATCATCAATTTCGGCAATCAGAACCAGGTCGGGATCGACGATTTGCTTGAGATCTTTGCCCATGTGCCTGAACTCTTCATCAGGCATGGGTACAAAGCCCCAGTTGTCCGACCAGGCATTGTTATAAATATAATTGATTCTTTTAATCTCTTCATCGAACCGCGACATGTTCAGCGTTCTGATTTTTATTTTATTCCGTTCTTTTATTCTGTTGGCGACCTTGATAAGTCTTTCCGGGAAAGGGACACTGTCATCTATAAGATATGCGTGCAGATCCATCACTTTTTTCAGGCCGAATTTTTCCGCCAGTTTGGGAAGATAGGGAGGATTGTATGGATTCATGACGACAGGCGGGCTGTCGAATCCCTCAACCAGGAACCCGACCTCATGATTGGTCGAAAAATTGGCCGGCCCGCGCATCTTTTCCATACCTTCCGATTTCAAGGTTATCATAGCCACCTTGAGCAATTTGGCGGCCACCTCATAATCATCGATACAATCGAAGAAGCCGAAAAAACCGACATTCTCGTTGTGGAATTCATTGTGATTGTAGTTGATACAGGTGGCAATTCGGCCGACCGGCTCATCATCCCGCGTAGCGACGAATAATTTTGTTCTGGCCCCGCGGTAAAACGGATTTTTTTTCTTGTCAAAAAATTCCTTCCGTTCAGAGATCAACGGTGCAACCCAATTGGGTACATCCTTATATAACTTAAACGGCAGGTTTATAAAAACGTGCAGAAGTTTCGATGATTCTACTTCAATGACATTCAGATTCTGGGACATCTTGGCATTTCTCAGGATATAATACCAAGTTTTTTGCCGATCTTCGCGAATACTTCCAAAACCCGGTCAAGTTGATCCTCGGTATGGGTAGCGGTGTAGGAAGTTCTCAAAAGCGAATTACCGGGCGCGACCGCCGGAGATACAATGGCATTGGCAAAAACTCCATTTTCGAACAGCTCTTTCCAGAATGCAAAAGTGGCCATATCCTCGCCTATGTATATCGGGACAACCGGGGTTTCGGTGGCACCGATTTTGAAACCGAGTTCTCTGAACCCGCGGTGCATCTTATGCGTGTTCTTCCAGAGATTTTCGCGCCGCTCGGGTTCCCTTTCTATGATTTCCAGTGCTTTGATAACGGCCGCGACATTCGAAGGCGGAATCGATGCCGAAAAGATAAGTTCGCGGGCGAAATGTTTGACATATTCAATAACCGTTTCGTCCGCGACAATGAACCCGCCCAACGACGCGAACGATTTCGAAAATGTTCCCATAGTGATATCGACATCATCGATCATATTAAAATGCTCGGCGGTTCCGCGGCCGCCTGCCCCGAGAACGCCGACCGAGTGAGCGTCATCAACCATTACCCTGGCTCCGTATTCCTTCGCAACTGCGACGAGTTCCGGCAGTTTGATAATGTCGCCTTCCATGGAAAAGACACCATCGACAACAATGAGAATGCCGCCCTTCAGGCCATTATTGATCAGGTTATTAATGACCCGTTTCATATCGGCAATATCATTGTGTGCGAACTTGACTGTCTTTCCGTAAGACAGCCGGCAGGCATCAACGATCGAGGCATGGACCGAGCGGTCAATGACCAAAGCGTCATTTTTCCCCGCAAGGCATGAGATCGTCCCCAGATTGGTCTGGAAACCGGTGGAATAAACCAGCGCCCCTTCTCTTTTAAAAAATTCGGCCAGTTTCGCTTCGAGTTCAATATGAAGATCAAGAGTACCATTCAGAAAACGTGAGCCGGTACACCCGGAGCCGTATTTTCTGGCCGCATCGGCGGCGGCTTCTTTAACCCTCATGTCATTGACCAGTCCCAGATAATTATTGGAGCCGATCATTATAAGCTTACGGTCGCCAATGACGACCTCATCGCCCGGCTCTGATGAAATGGGATTAAAATAGGGGTATAATCCGGCCGCCCTGACCTCGCGTGCAGCCGTAAAATTACTGCATTTGTCAAAGAGATCGTTTTTTTTATCCACTGTCTGTTCCTTGGTCTCCAATTCCAATACCTCTTTTTTATCCAGAAACAACAATATTAACCAAATGAAATATGTATGTCAAGCAAAATGATACCTCATGGTCCCGCCGGGCATGTCTTGTAATATTAAGAGCAACAATATGATACAATGATGCGGCGCTGTCCGGAGGGCCTGTCTCATGCTCTTTTCTTAATGACTGTATAAGCCGAACCACCTTAGTCTATAAATCTTTCGATTTCCCGGCCGGTACCGTTTACAATATGCCTTATTTCATTACGGGTGACAAGTAAATAATCAAACCAGGGCGTGACATATTTTCGGTATCTGATTCGTATCCTTAGCTGACCGGGCATGTGGCCCCGCTGTTTATTCAATTTATATTACCGCAGGGGAAACGGCTCTTTCGTGTCTGTATATTCGTTTGATTTGGCAATAATTCCGGCGCCGGGTCAGGTGATCCCTTTAAACTTCCGCAAAAGCCAGTGTACGCGCTTGAGGTTTCCGAACAGTCCGAAGTTATTACCCGGCATGCTTAATGTCCCGAATTTACCCAGCCGAGGGTTAATCCGGGTCACCGACATTTGCAGGATAGTCTTAAGACTTCTTTCCCGATATGTCCTGGCGGCAAGGGGAGAATTGTCGATACCGGCAATATCCATACCCTTGCCGCAAATTCGACTGTTTATGATATTTTTTCTTCAGACAATAGCTATTTCGTCAATATGCCGTTCTGATAAGGGTATTTTATCCATAAAAAAACCGCCCGGCCTGAAACCGGGCGGTCAAAAGCCATATTATAATTCTATTTTCCGTATGTCTTTTTTGCTTGCTTTATAAGATCTTCACTTATATTCAAACCGGCCTTTTTCATAACCATTTTATTGACAATAAAATCAACTTTCCCCTTGCCTTCATTATCCGAAACCAATTCCACAATGACACCGTAACGGGCCAATCCGTCAATATCGGTTATGGTCAGGATGGGGCGATTCTCTATCCTTTTCAGAACCTGAGCCAGGGTAGATAAGTCATTCTCACCCATGAATATAATATTTGATCCTGAAAAATCATCGTCGACGGAAAGAGCTTTAATCTCAATGGTTTTTTTCAATTTGGTATCGGTTGCGGCCAGATCCCTGAGTTTTCCGACAAATGACGCCTGTCCGATTACTGAAATTACGAATGTATCGTTACCGCCCGCGTTCTCGGCAGGCCACTCGGTATTTTTTATAAGTTTGATTACAAATTCAGCCTTTTTTACAAGATCCTTTTCTGTACTGTCCTGACCAAATACATTTGCGGCGAAAATAAAAATTAAGATAAATACCGGTAGATGCCTTTTCATCATTATTCCCCGTCTATTATTATGATTTATTAAATTATCCGTATTTATTACCCCTTATCGGCAAAACAAGTAAAAGTATGAGATTATTTCGGCCAAATAAAATGGGTCGGTTTTTATAAGAAACGGCCGGGGATAAACTTAACTCACCGGCCGTATAGAAAAATTAGATTTTAATTATATCAACCACAGCCCTCACAGCCGCCCTGGCCACAGTCGGCATCGCCGACTTTGATAGTGTATCCGCTGCCGGTTTCATTGGTCACGAAATCGATATTGATCTCACCAATCTGCGACAGATAGTCTTTTAACTTGGGATCGATATAGGCCGTGATATTATTGGAGCTGACCGCTTCCAAACCTTCCGTTGACTCATCCAGAGCCATTCCAAGAGATGGACCGCTTCAGCCAGCGCCCATAAAATAAAGAATCAAATTCTTATTTTTTTGAGCATCGGAATCAAGGACTTTCTTCAATTCTTCGCTTGCCTTATTTGTTACTCTAAGCATAAAAATCACCCTTCTATTTTTCTATAGAACTTCAAAATTACAAAAAAGTTCAGAAAAAACAAGCCCAAATGACTCTCGCAGACTCAATTTCGGCAGATTTTTTATTGATTTTGAGAAGATTTCGCCAAAAAAACAGGAAATACTACTTATATTGTCCTAATTTACTCGCATCCGGCGTCCAAAGCGCCAATTAACATGGCGCATTTGTTATTAACCGGAATACAGGGTGAGCTGGCCTTAAGCCGGAAATCCCCGCTACCGAGGTCACAGAAATCAGGATCGGCCTCGATATTTCCGTTCATTCCGCTCTGGTCGACAATGCTTCCGGACCAGTTGCCGCCGATATTGTCATAGACATCACAGCAGGTCAATACCGGCTGACTGCTGCTTTCATTGGAGTGGATGCCGCCGCCTTCCTCTGAAAAAGCGACTATACATTTATCCAGTGTCGGCAGTGAGGTTGCCGAGACAAACATGGCCCCGCCCGACATGGATGAATTTCCGACAAAAGTGCAGTTTTCGAAGACCGGTGATGAGCCCTTGCACCAGACAGCGCCGCCGCTGGTGGTGGCATGATTATAGGCAAAAACGCAGTTTTTTATAACAGGCGATGAATTTCTAATATAGACAGCGCCGCCGCTGTTGATATAGGCGTTTTTAATCGTGAAGCCATCGACCACCGCATCGTTGGCGCGATCCATGATAATCAATCCCGAATGTTCTTCCCGGGAATTGCCCATACAATTTATAACAGTCGACAGGGGACCGTTTTCGGACAACAAAATAATGGATTTGCCGCCAAAATCGATATCGCGATTTCCCCGGCCGGTATAGACTCCATCGGCAACAAGAACCGTATCGAGTGCATCCGCAACGTCGATCGCTTCCTGAATGGTCGGAACATCGGAGGGTACTCTAATTAGAGTCGAATAGGCGGGTCGAATATCGACAAATTCGGCTGTTGTTGATGTGTCGCCGCAACCGCTGAAAGCGGTCAAAATAATTAATAGCGGCAGAGTTATAAACAGTCTCATGGCGGGTGACCTTTTAATGCTTTTCTACTAATAATACGGCGGCGTGCGTCATGATTTTGGGTACGTTTATCATCGAAAATCGATCATTTCAACAGAAGCATCTTGCGAGTTTCGCTGCGATCCGCCGTTACCACCCTGGAAAAATAAAAACCGGTCGGGAGAGAATTGCCGTCCTTATCATGACCGTTCCATAAAACCCTGTATTTTCCGGCCGCCTTGATTCCCTGATCGAGTTCAGCGATTTTCTCGCCAAGAATATTATAAATTTCGATTTTTACCGGTGATTTCCGGGACAGCGAGTATGAGATTACAGTCGAGGAGTTGAATGGATTCGGATAGTTCTGATCGAGTGTGAATTCCGCCGGTAAATTTAACGGTATCTCTTCTTCGACATCGACAGGAAAATCGAACGGGGCATTCAGAATATATTTAAGGTCGGTTATCGATGTCAGGCGATCCATTCCCTGGCCGACTCCGATTTTTATCATGACATACTGGCTGTCGCCGGTATTAAAGTCGATCGGGCCGAAATTTCCCAGCATCATCCGGTTGCCGGCAGCAAAATCGAGTTCACCGGTGCCGTTCACCGGATCGCCGGGTACCTGATAGACCGATCCGTTTGGCGGCAGAGTTCCATCCTGTTCCAATCCCCGCATATAATTATAGGCCCATGTTGCCGATTGCGGATCCTGACCACCGATATATTTATAGAATGAACTCATACGAATATTTTTATAGTCGTCTATATATTTCCCGAAAAACAGGGCCGAGTCCCCGGTCGAAGCTGTAATCGGTCCGGCAATCATGCGATACCCGACCGCCGGGGGATTTCCGTAGTAATAGGCATCATCATTTGTGGCATTGTAGCAATAATAAATATCCGAGGCGGTATCGCATCCTACCAGATCATCTGAAGCATCGCCCAGATCGGGATCAAGCCAGATCGACAGACAAAAATCCGATATGTTATTTCCGCCTTTATTAAATAAGCGGTATTCGATATAAACAACGCGTTCATCAAGCGGCATATCCGAGGCCCAGGTTGTCTGATGCACCTCGATACCCAGCGGCGAGCTGAACCTTGCTCGTGACGGGTTACCATCCGGGTTGGCATCGTTGTAAACCACCCATAACATCTGGTCCCCCATACATACAGGTTGTCCGAGCCCGTTTACCGGAGCGCCCTGACCAACCGGCCAGTCGAGATAGTCCTGATTCGGATTTAGGGCCATACTGTCAGAATATAGCCTGTAAACCCGGTACGCCGAGACTGTGTCGGCATCGGGATCGAATGTCCCGCCTGTCATGGGGCCGGGCCAGTAATCTGAAGAAAACTCGGCTAATGCCACCAGAGTGTCATTGCCGACTATTCCGCCAAGCCATAGCCCCGATGAATATATCAATGAATGCGTCTGTCCGCTGATGATATCATCCAGCGAAGTATAAGGGTAATAAAGACCTCCTATCCCCTGGGGGAATATTTCTCCATCAGCATGCGCCGTCAGACCAACATTCGATGATGTCATCAGAAGCTGATTGGCGTTAATATATGAATTATAATCCAGATCCGATATTTCATCGGTTCCGCATATTGCGACTGTGGTAATTAATATCAGCCCAAGGAAAGCCGATAAAATTAAGCGTATTAACTTAGACATATCAAAACTCCCTGTAAATAATAACTCGCCTGACTTGTGGTCTCCTTATGATATGTATCCAAATAAGCCAATTTCTTGCAAATAAAAAAGAATTAAATGAGTATAAGGATCATTTATTTTAGATCATATATTCGACAGACTGGTCGAATATATTCATTGACAAAGTCGATATCGGAGTTACATTGTTGATATTGACATTCCTGCCTGTATTAATGCGTAAATACAATATGGAAAACGGTCATCGTACACCTGCAATTTGTTTTTTCCTGACTTGTATTCTTCTTTTTGGCCATGCAGGTATGACAAAAGACTCGCCGGATCTGATAGTGTCTGGAGATGCCGGCGGCGGCGGTAATCGGAACATCCTCGATATATCCCACATAATAAGTTATCTGCACAAAGACAGCCCGCCTTCGGTTTGCTGATATTCGTATAATTTAAAAGGCCGGAATTATTGTAATCCCGGCCTTTTTTACACAATATCCGGGGGCACGACATTATAGCCATTATATTCTGTTATATACGAACATGTAATAAGAAAGTCTTAAACATGTTTCATATAAGCATCATTTGGGGCAAGTTAGATAAAAAAAGGAATCAGGTTTGCACCCGATTCCTTTGAATCATTTAAGACTGCTTATTGCCGGCTTCAGTGCCGGCTGATTGTCTTTTTAGTACCGACTGCGACCGCCGCCGCCACGGCTTCCACCGCGGCCGCCGCCGCCACCGCCACTGCGATCGTTGCGCGGACGAGCCTCGTTGACGTTAAGCGTGCGTCCGTTCATTTCTTTACCGTTCAAGTCAGCGATTGCATTGACGGCTGAATCCTTATCGGACATCTCGACGAAAGCAAACCCTCTGGGCTCTCCGGTGTATTTGTCGGTAATGATGTTGACACTTGTGACCTCACCAAAACTCTCAAATGTCTCTTTTAATTGATTTTCTGCCGTATCGAACGACAAGTTTCCTACGTAGATATTCATTCTACTCTCCGGTCATGTTTATCTCCACCAAAAACTAATCCTGCAGGGATTGCGTTCGTTGAGATAAACCCATTAATGCGCACTATCGCGCTGTGGTTACCATATTAAGCTTTTCTGGAGATTTATAAAACTGACAAAGCCTCTATAAAGCGTTAAAGGAACCAATTTTGGACTTCTCAATATATTGGTTCTTTTTGAAAAGTCCACAGAATTATTAACAATGTTTAATTTAATTTGTTCCTGAAATCGCGCCCCCTTTCAGACAGCCCGGCCTTCCCACAACAGGGTCACATCTGTGCGTAGAACCGTAAGCCGCTGGAGAACAATGACATTGATTGCGTGGCCATCGGCAAGTCATTTAGTCCATGGTAGCCACATCGGGACTTCTTTGATATATGCATCATATTCATCCCCGAATTTTGCCAGAAGGAGTCTTTCCTCATAGCGCGCGATGAAGTGATAGAAGCCGATTATAATGATCCATACCCCGACCGAGACAAGAGAAATAGTCAATATCAGAAGCCCGAGATAGAACAGTAACGAACTGAGATAAAGGGGGTGCCTGACGACCTCGAATATACCCTTTCGGATTACCTCTGGTTTTTCACGGGCTTCCTTAAATATTATGTTATGACTGACTATGGCGGCGTATCCGCCGGAAAACAGCACAACCGCGGCCAGAGCGATTCTTATATAAAGCGGAATATATCGGGCCGGGAAATTGGTGACTTTGAAAATGAATGAATCGGCTATCCAGACAATTAGAAAAATGACAAAAAGAATGATCTGACCCGAATCACCGAATTTATGCTCCCCGGCCAGGTGTTGGTGCGAGCGGTGTCCCTTTTTCTCGAAATCATTATAATTATTCATTATTATCTCATAACCTTATCTATGATTATATTAATATCAAACAATGTTTCAATTTACATATTACTAAATAATATATTGGCATTTAGAGAAGTTTGTTGCGTAATTTTTCAAAAATTTCGGCTTGACTGAGTTGACCGCGTCTGATATAGAATGATGTCGAATTTAATAAGAGACTGCATCCTGCTTTTTACGGTTTTGCCTGAGAGGTTATTTTGATTTTCTTTATTGTCGTTATAATTATCTTATCGATGATGTACGGCTATGTCGGCTGGCGTCTGATTATTCCTGCCCGGTTCAGCATCCCTGTAAATATTATCCTGTGGGCCGTTCTTGTTGTCGCCCTGGTTCTACCGTTTTTGCCGGTTATGATGCGGTTCCGCGGTGTCGGCGGATTCTGGATCGATGCTCTGGCATGGATCGGATATTTAAGTTTCGGTTTTGTAACCCTCTTATTTGCCTTTTTGGTGGCCAAAGATCTGATTTTATTGCTATCGGCGGCCGTCCAGAAGTCTATCCATTATATTGGAGGATTATTCGGTTCAGAATCAGTTGCGGCCGAGACGACCGATCCGGAGCGGCGACGACTGCTTGTCAATGGTCTCAATCTGGGGGTAATCGGTATCTCGGGTGCAATGACCGGCTACGGCATGTTTGAGGCGATGCGGAAACCGGAAATTGTCGAAGTCGATATCAGCATAAAAAACCTGCCGGAAGAATTTGACGGTTTTAGAATCATCCAGATTACTGATATTCATGTCAGTCACACCATCAAACGGCCGTTTGTCCGGGCGGTAGTTGATACGGTAAACGGCCTGAATCCTGATCTGGTGGCGCTGACCGGCGATTTGGTGGACGGTTCGGTCGATAGGTTACACGATGATGTCGCCCCGCTGGCCGATCTCGAGGCGCCGCACGGCTCATTTTTTATCACCGGAAATCATGAGTACTACTCCGGGGTGCAACAATGGGTCGAGGAAACGGCACGGCTTGGATTTACGGTATTGCTTAACGAGCACCGAATTATCGAGAAAGGAGAAGGGCGATTTCTCCTGGCCGGGGTCACCGATTACTCGGGTGGAGGATTCGGCGCGGACCATAAATCCGACCCGCATAAGGCCACTGCCGGAGCGCCCGATGGGCCGGTAAAGATTCTCCTGGCACATCAGCCGAAAAGCATTTTTGAGGCCGCCGAAGCATGCTATGATTATGTCATTTCGGGCCATACCCACGGCGGACAATATTTCCCTTATCATTTCCTTACGGCACTGACCCAGCCGTATTTATCGGGGCTTCACCGGCATAAAGAAACCCAAATATATGTCAGCAAAGGCACCGGATACTGGGGACCTCAGATACGAATCGGCGCCAGGTCGGAAATAACCGTGCACCGGCTGAAATCAGCCTGAAAAAACAGCAGATTTTAATATGAAAAGAATAAATTTGTAATGGATTTCATCCAAATTTCGTTGGACATTTCTGAAATCAGCTAATATATTTGGCTATCATGCTTGGTTTCCGCGTTGCATTTGTCGAGGCTTTGTGTATCATTTCAAAACTCGTATAAAGCTGAATTTGGGGACCGTTGCGCAATAGTGCGCTTGAACGAGTTTATCTCGATGAACGCAATCCCTGCCGGATGAGGTTTCATGAAAGGGATAAACAAAATCGGAGTGTAGAATGAATATCTATGTTGGTAATCTGACGTTTGATACGACAGATGAGCAGTTGCGTCAGGCGTTTGAGGAATTCGGAGAAGTCACAAGCGTCAATATTATTAAAGACAGATATACAGGGGAACCGAGAGGTTTCGCCTTTGTCGAGATGTCTGACAATGACGCGGCTACTGAAGCCATCAACGGTTTGAATGGTCAGGAATTCAGGGGACGCACCCTGAATGTCAATGAGGCTCGCCCCCGTACCGACCGTGGTGGCGGTCGCGGCGGAAATCGTGGCGGCGGTGGTGGTCGCCGTTCCTGGTAAGACAATCCGGATCATCGACCGTAGAATATAACATTCTATATGTTTATCAGAAGAGACCGGCAATCGCCGGTCTCTTCTTTATATTACTTTCCGCTTCGATGTACCTCGATCCAGATAAATTTCCCCAAATAATTCAGACCGCGTGGATTTAATCTTCCGCGGTAAATTAGTAGAAACCAGATTGTTCTGAATATATCCGGCTTTCCTTTAATTACTTGACATGTTTGATGCAAAATTGTCTGATTGGTTAATCCGAGAAATTATTTATAACTCATAAAAAATCAATATTATTTCCGGGGATTATTCCGCATCAGCTTCCTGATTGTCGCTTTCGCAATTTTCATTCTGATAAGAAATATCAATCGAATGAAACGTAAGGAAGTGGAAACTCCGCCTCCACCTTCGACCAAAGAATGTCCCCACTGTTTTTCAACCATCAATATAAAAGCTGTCAGATGCCCGAATTGCACTTCGAATCTTGAATCTACAGCCGGCTAATAGAATTTTCCAAAGCGGGATTTTTGTGACCCCGCTTTGACTTGATGCCAATGCCCTAATGTGGGTAGGAAATTTCCGTTGTAATACCGATTTTATCGCTGAAAATAAACTTAATGAAGGATTTGGCGGGAAATTATTTCCCTCTCAATAATTATAATTTTGGCCGGCCGACGCCTTTATTATTATATAACGGCATGTCCCGCAATCATATACAAGTATGACGCCCCGCTCGAATGGATATTTAACTGATGTGGATAGAAACCTGTTAAAGGTTTATAATGTTTATAAAACTGTGGACTTTTTAAATATAAACCGATATATTTATTAATTAGAATAGGTTTCCGTTAGTGCTTTTGTCTGGGCTTGTTCTTCTTGTCAAATCTGTGAAAAAGCTGAACTAAGGGACCGTTGCGCAATAGTGCGCTTTAATGGGTTTATCTCTGCGAGATTCGTCCCTGAAAAGAGAGATATTAGGTAGAGGTAAACAAAACTGGAGTGTAGAATGAACATCTACATTGGTAACCTGTCGTTCGATACGACAGAAGAACAATTGAGCCAGGCGTTTGAGAGCTTTGGAGAGGTCTCCAGCGTCAACATTATTAAGGACAGATACACTGGCGAGCCGAGAGGATTTGCTTTCGTAGAGATGTCCGACAAAGATGCGGCGATGTCTGCTATCAGCGGCCTGAACGGTCAGGAACTGAATGGACGTACGCTCAACGTCAACGAGGCCAGGCCCCGCACCGATCGCGGCGGCGGAAATCGTGGCGGTGGACGCGGCGGCGGCGGACGCGGCCGTTACTAATAAAAGACGGGCCGGCTTAGGCCGGCGATTATAAAAGTCTTTTAAAAGTCAAGAGACCGGGATTCTTCCCGGTCTCTTATTTTGTTTTTTTTGTCATATTGTGAATAGACAGATTCGACGATACGCTTTCGCTAGATAGTCCTATTTCCGTTTTATAATCCGGTATGAAATTTCCTTTTCTTTTTCTACCGGATTATTGGTCTTGATAAGAATATTACCATTATGCCTGTTGGAATCCGGAAGCTTTTCTTCAGATAAATTACACACCAAAACATATTTCTGTCCGGCCGTTATTGTCTGTTTTTCTATCTTAAGATAACCGTCGGGATCGCTTATTTCCACCAGCTCAAGCGGAACAGCATCATTATGATTGACAATCGTCACTTTTACACTGCTGTCGGTCACAATTCCGGCTGAATCATTGAAAAAATATGCAATAGAGAGGGGGGTGATTTCAAACTCCCCGATAATCAACCCGCTCAGCCTTAGTTTCGCCTCCGGCTTGGATTCCAGATTTGATTTTACCGTGACCGTTTCGCTCAATCTTCCCGGGGGTAATCCAGGCATAAGCGTCACTTCGACATCTACTTTGTTGTCGGAGATATCGGTATCCTCGAGAAGCCGCACTTTTATCATCGGCGAAGACGTCTCAATCCCGGTGATCCTGGTATTTGCCGGGTTTTTGATCTGTATCTGGGCAGTCTTAACGACGGTCTGATTGCGCTCAACCTTGCCCATTGAAAGATTTGATGAAACAAAATCAAATTCGATATCGATAATACCCGACATGCTGAGCTTGGTGATCGGATTGTATGGATCGTTTGACGTAACCGTGATCGATTTTTTTTGTTTTCCTTTTCGGCCCCGGCTGTTGAATGTCACCTCGATTTTTCCTTCCCCGCCCGGGGGAATCGCCGTCTCCGTGAGAACGGCGGCGGTGCATCCTCACGATCCCTTGGCTTTGATCAATTTGAGAGGGCCATCACCGTTGTTCTTCACGATATACGTATGGGTTACCTTCTCGCCCTGTTTAATAGTCCCGAAATCAAAGGAAGTCTCGGGGAAATAGATCATGGGAATCCCCGTCGAATCCCCCGCCTGCCCGCCTTTATCCGAAACGACCGGTTTGTCGGGGATATTCTGGGCAGTTATTTTCGAGCCGCCAAAGAAATATGATAATATGACAGCCATGAAGATTATCATTATAATAACTGAGAGGGGTGATTTTCCCTTCATAAAATCTCCGTAAAAAATCATTTCGCCATATTAAAATTTACCTTTATACTTGTATAATTATACAATATTGACCGGAGTGCAATCGAAAAATTTTTCCTGCATCTGGTAATATATAGGAATATTTCTATTCCTCTTACCCGGATTCGAGTTGCCGCGGTAATCAAAAGGCGATTAATTGGCGTCGATAATCTGCCCCAGACCGGTGATTTCCTGCACAATCGTCGGATTACCCTTGTATAGCAATGAGCCCGAGCCGCTGATATTCACATCGAGATAATCATTTGCATACACCGACGCATTGCCGACGCCGCTCAGCGAAATTATAGTCGTATCCGAAATAAATTCAAAAGCGTTAATCTGGCCGACGCCGGGATATTCGCACACATGTTTTGTTACCGATCCGATCAGAAGAATATTTCCTACACCCCCATGAATTGTATGAAGATAATCGGCATCCAGATCGAGATATATATTCCCCACACCTTGCAAGTTTATACCGGCGGAATCCACCTGAAAACCGTTGACACCGGTGATATTTCCGACTCCGATCAATTCCAGTTCATTCAGATCAGTCATGGTCAGATCGAAGGTGAGATCGTATTCGGATATTGCGGCATTTGGATTGGAGCTGATTGTCAATACACCGTCTTCAACTGAAGTAACTATGTGATCGATGATATTGTCATCGACCGTGATCGAAACAGCCTGCGCTGCCCCGCTGGTCAGGTTGATATCGCCGACTATTGTAAACCGTACCGAATGAAAATCGGCCAGCGTCAATTCTTCGGTAATCAGATTCCCCGAACCGATTATATCCTCCGATGATACCGGGTTGTCGTCATCGGAGCATGACAGGCCCAATATCATGAACACAATACAGACAGCAAAAAGTGACTTGCAATACATTTTCCCCTCCGAATTTTTTGAAATTGTACATTATCTGATTTAATTTGGTCTGCCCGGACTTCGAAATACAATAAATGATAACAATCAAGTTCAGGAAAAACAAACAAATATAATCATAATTACAAACCATTATTACCATAATGTCAAATCGGCGGAATTTGATATCATTAAAAATCATAGAATAAGAAACCCGCGACCGCAAAACCGCGGGTTTATACAATTCACCCAATAATAATGATCAGTCATCCGATTCATCATCGTCGCTGTCATTATCGTCATCACCGAGCCGGATCGGCAGAAGCTTGCTGAGCTCATCGGCCTGCAGCCCGAATCCGGCATGAATTTTCCAGCAGCCCTTACTATAGGCACAGCCGTCGCAGGCAAACTGCCGGGCATCCCGGTCAAATGCCTCCTGCCCGAAAATTAAAAGCGCAGGTTATTTAACCCGCCCCATGTGCGCCGATCAGAACGACCAGTTGAAAAACGGGAAGACCGGGAATTGCCCGCCCTGCTTGATAATATTTACCAGGCCGATCTGAATACCCTTCATGCTCTCGGCATAATTGACAAATCCAAGCTGAAACCCGTTGGCATAATGAGCGTGGTTGACAAAACCCCACTGGAACCCTTCGAAATCACCCCTGACGATATTCACGAAGTTGTTCTGAAAGCCCACAAAATCGGCTTCGTTCAAACCGACCAACCCGAACTGAACCCCTTTGCTTACGCCGCCGGTGGTGTGGTTGACGAAAAAGCCAAAGTCAAGACCGGTGACCGAAACATTGCGGCCGTACAGCAAGTTTAGCCTAACACCGGAGATGGTGTAATCTTCCGGGAAAATCTGAACCGGGGTAAACAGCGCCAGCTGAATCGGGCTTTTGTCTTCCTGTGCCGAGACGGGTGACGGTGCCGCAGTAAGAACCGACACAAAAACCAGCATGATTAAAGCGCCGAATAATTTTCTTGACATGACATCCTCCTTTGAAGGGAGTCTATAGTTTTTCCGTTACAATATCCGCACTATTATTATGATTGCGGTGGCGGCCAGGATTATCAGGTTCCAGTACAGCGGCCGTATCCGGAAACTCTTGTCTTTTTTGCCTGACACCAGTTCATAGAGTATAAAAAATAGACCGGGCACCCCAGATTCGAGATTGGTCATCTCCACACGCATGATTCTTTTGAAAACGACAGCCAGGATAATAATACACGCCCCGGTCATCAGGGCGATCTTTATATGATCGTTTTTGAAAAACTCCAGTATCCTGCTCATGGTCATTTTCTCCCGGGCAAACGATATAAACACTAATAAGTATTTGACACACGCGTTGGCAATAAAAAACGGCAGTCCCGATACCGGCAAGGAGGGGCTATATATGCCGCCCATAAAGCCGTTTTTGTCATAAAACGCCCTTGTTGGCAACCATCGACTTACAATGGCAAAATGGCTTTGTTTTATCGTCTCCGCCCGCTTTATTACCTCATTCCCCCGGTCGTTTTTACGATTCCATGCCGCCGGGGTGCCCCACAGCTTGTCGAAGATCCTGACAACGGAAGGATCGAAGATCCCGGGTTTTCGAGGGAGGGGGGGTTCTTTATTGCACCATCCTTATTGCATCCATGCTTTACTTTTGTCATTCCCGCGCAGGCGGGAATCCATTTCCATTATTACATTGTGTCAGGTCTTTTCGAAGATCCCGATTATATTCGGGGCCCGAGATTTATCGAGGGTGTGACCTGACACCCCTTTCTAATCAAGACAAATCTTACCACGTATCATACGCCGGGGTGCCCCACAGCTTGTCGAAGACCCTGACAACGGAAGGGTTGAAGATCCCGAACCTCGAGGGGCTGTGGGTTAGTTTGTTAAGGCAATAAATCTCATATCTGCAACTCATCAATCAATAATGGGACATCCTTTTTACCTTGATAGAAATTGAAGCTGGACCACTTCCATTCACATGGGTCTTTAACCAGTCCACGGACAACCGGATTTTTATGGCAGTAATTTATCTTTTCCAATACGCTTTTGACTGATCGACAATTATGATCATAACATCGCCTTTGCCAGTAAAAGTAGGTCAGGAGCCCTGC
>Ga0209834_10000829_pt1 | contig 18147 bp, 20 predicted proteins | sample Mar14236cmmetaG_FD_184134 | JGI IMG/M metagenome (GOLD analysis project Ga0209834, IMG submission 184134) | Marine hydrothermal vent microbial communities from Guaymas Basin, Gulf of California to study Microbial Dark Matter (Phase II) - Marker... ...
TTATTTTGCCGTTAAAAAACCAAGTGTCAATGATTATGGGACCGCGAATATACTTTGTAAAGCGAGTTATTGTAACCGTATCGCTCGTATTTGTAACATTAATATAGATGCTGCTCAGGTTGCGGTGCATAAGACTGGAACCATCAAACAGCTTGTTGTATTCCCTGCCGCCAACAACCCATCTGTGAATGTTATCATCAAAAACATAAAATGTGGCTTTATCTTTGTCAACTCTTATCTTAACGCCCTGTCCAGAAAGAGTTATGTAAACTGCGCCACTAAGCAATATCATTACAATTAGCAGTCCAATTGTTTTTTTGTCTACCATTAGCTTCCACCTCTTTGCTCCGCTTCGGTTACATTCAATATAACGCTATAGGAATCTGGCGTATCTTCATCATGGCTTTCTTCCTTTATTGAACATTTGTCAATGAAAACTTCGTAGTCTGTGCCGTCATAATTCAAGGTAACAGTCCCGCCTTTCTGTTCGGCTATAGTTCTGAGCTTATCTCTTTGCTGTTGTGCAGTGTCTCCTTCAGCTCGAGTTATTTCCCCGTTTATTACAAAATTATGCGTCACAACAAGCGTGTCGATAACCATTGTTTTAGGGCCTTGATCCCATTTTTGGTAGGAACGCGGAACCCGGATATATCGTGGCTTTTTTGTAATAAGCTCTTCAATGCTCTGGGTAAAAATATAAACTGTTCCCACCCCGCTTTTAGTAATTGTTACATTATTTGTCATTAACTCACCATCTGCCTTAATTTTCCAACGATATGGTCGTCTATTCTATTCATCAGCCTGTCAATATCAACCTCATTCGAGATTTCAGCTGATATATTTATTGTCGGATTATAATTTATAACTGTAGGCATGCTACTTCTTGCCTTATTCAATGGTATAACTGCTTCAGGTCCTGCTTCTCCAAGAAGCCCTAAAGTTGGTCTTAAGACTATGCCTCCTTCTTGGAATGCAACATATTTGGATGAGACTCCACCGCCTTTTGATATATATCCATAAGTTGTAATTTTATGGAGATAGTGGTAAGTGTGAATTTCGCGCTTGATTTTATCAAGTGTTTTATTAATCGCGGTTACCGTAGTATTTGTTGTTTCTTTCATTTCATTCATGGCATCTTCCCATGCGGAAGATGTTTGACTTGAATCGGTATTTGCAGTCTGCAATATTGTAGTGGAATTTGTCTTATAATTATTGCTCATCTCGTCAAATGCCTTGTTGACATCATCAACAGAAGTTATTCCTATTGAGCTGATAGCTGGGAATGTAGTCTTTGCATCATTCAGGATACTGTTGTAATCTGCACTAATTTTGTTTTTGAGTTCGTCAACGCTCATTCCAAAATTTCCGGTGCTTATAGCCGCCTGCTGAAGGTCTTTGTTATGTTCCCACACAGCATCATTTAATTCTTTCATTGATATTTCGCCGCTTCTCGCAGCTTCCCACATAACATCCATAGCTGCTTTCTGGTCACCATAAACATCTACAATATCCTTTACTGGAATTTTCATTTTTATCATATTTTTGATGGTTTCTTTTGTGGCTTCTGCCATGTCTTGTTCAAATCTTCGTGCTGCATCTGTTGCAGCATTTGTTGAATTTTGAACAATTCGTGTCATTCTATCAGCATGTGCCTTTTCAATGTCTTCATCCCATTTAGTCATTGTTGTAGCAAGATTTGCCTCAAATATATCCATCTTATTTAAAAGGTCTCCGAAAAATTCGCCTGCTGTTCCTGGAAGGTTCTTAAGCCATGAGAAAAGTTGCTTAAACGCACCTATAAGCTGACCTATAGCAAATCGAGCTATAAAATTATAGCCATGTGCCACAAGAGTAATTAAATCTTCAAATCCCATCGCAAGCATAGTACCTACTTGATGCACAATACTGCCCACGGTGTATAGCATTCTTTGTATAATACGTGGAACCATATTTTGCATTTCAATCGAACGCATTAATGTATGCGTTCTGTAAGAATCCCAGTCTTTTTTCTGTTTATCAAGAGCTATTTTGTTATTTATTGTCATTACATTTCCCATTTCTTTCCATGCAGAATATATTAATAAAGCCGCTGTAGCGATAAAAGAAACCAAACTAGCAATAGAAGTAATCGAAATTGTAGACGCTCCTACAGTGCTTTCCGCCATACCTGTTACTGAAGCATTATAAGTTGCAGCTGCTTCTACTGATCCAGTTCCAAGCACTGACAACTTTGTTGCTAATTTACCTAAAATTGGAAATGCTTGAACTAATCCATTAATGCCAAGACCAATTACACCGAATGAATAAAGCAACTTGCCGCCGACTGCACCCATGACAGTAAGCCAGCCAATTGCTCTCTGCACAGGTTCGGGCAAGTCCATAATTGCAAACATAACATTATAAAGCGTATCAGAAAGGTCATCCATTACAGGCAACATCGTGACAAGCAACATGTCATTCCAAAGGTCAAATATACCATAAGCTTCCATTGCAGGCTTAAGCCATCCCATAAACATCTTGTTTATGTTCATGCCAAAGAACATCACAGATAGCAATTGCATCTGAAAATGCCTGAATGTACGCGATAGTATTTTTGTGGCTTCCCTAACACTCATTTGACTATGCCTTATGTTATCCCATATTTCCCCATTCTCTTTTATGGTCAAATTGGCTAATTTCAGTTTTTCCATAAGCTGGTCTTGCGTTATTCGTAATGCAGATGTAAAATGCTGAACTGCCTCTTGTTTGGATGTGAATGGCGGATATGCTTCTTGAGCTTTTCTGACCGCTCCATAAAGAGATGTAAACCTGCCTGTTTGCTGGTCAATTATCTTTCCTGTACTAGCAAAAGTTACTCCAAATGCTTGTGCATTTTCTTGCAAACCTTTCATAACATCGTTGGCAACTACGCCAAATGCAGCTTGTCGCTCCAATACTTGAGAGCTCGCTTCAATTGGATCAATAAAACCTTTGGTGCCTTTCTTTATTGCGCTACCAGTGCGAGTCCAGCTTATACCCAAGGCTCTTGAAGCTTCTCGTATTTTTCTTAGTTCCAAACCAGCCTTGCTAACAGCTGCCAAGTTTTCTGTAATGAACTCTATTATAACTCTCAATTTACTTGTTTCGACCATACAATCTCCTTCCACCTATTTTTGAAGGAGGAATTTTGCTTAAATCTTGGTCTATGTATTCAAGCAGGTCTATTAAAGTGGGAATCGGTATCTTTCTAAATTCTTCAACAGGAATCCAGCACTGATAATACTGCATCAAGTTGTGATGTATTCTTGCCAAATCTCTGGACTTTGCCTTATCAAGTATTTCTCTTAGCTTAGGCGCCACCATTTGCTTTCGCCTGCTTAGGCATTCTTCGGCTTCTCAACTCAGCAAGCTTTTCCTGTATTCTATTTACATTCTTGGCGCCAAGATCGTTTATCTGCATCATTATTATTGTCAAGTTGATGAAGTTTGCAGATACAAAACTCTTCACTTCCTCTTCGCTAAGGTCAGGGTAAGATATGCTAACCATTTTCTTAAGCAGTTTGATTAGCTTGAGCATTGATTCCCTGTCCATTGCATCCAGCCATGTTGTATCTTCTTTGCCTGATTCTGCAGCGTTTTTGAATACTCTTATTATTTCAATCAGGTCTGGAATGTCTTCTGCATTCAATGGCTTGAAATGAAATGTATCATTGCCGATTTTAAATTCTTGCGCCAATCCCATATGCTTTCTGAGTTTTTCAATTTCCTCCTTACTAATATCCATTCTATTCCACCTCCTTTATGACTTTTCCCGATAGTGTTTTTATCGTTTTTTTCTTTTCGCTTAACACTTTTTCTTCAAGTATAAGAAGCCTTTGGGATAGCTCCATATACTTTGCATCTCTAATAGCATAATCTACAAGATATTTTAATGTCATTCCATAATCGTTTGCAAATTCGTCTTTTGCAAGCTGCTTGAAAATTTCGAGTGTTTTTTTCGGAACCCTCGAAATGCTCAAGTCAGGTTTATGGTCTTTCAAAAATTGTTTAACATTATCAATCTCTTTCATTTGCTCACCCTCTTCGGCATATTATAATGGGGAATTCGCTTACTGACATCAACATAAAACGAAAAGCCTTTTTCGTTGGCCTCAGACATAAACCATATATCTTCCCCCACATGAAAATATGGTGTATAACGGAATTTGACTCCAGCTTCAAATATTTTTCTGTGTATTAACAAGCACGCAACAGAAGTTCCCCAAACTTTATGTAATGGTTTCTTTTGCCTCATTTTAACAACTTCTTTCCAGCTATAAAAAGACAAGCCTCTTTGTCCTTTCTTAATCAAATATCCGTCTTTCAAAATACAAGGTACTTTATGATAATAGCCAGCATGCACAAGCGACCCCACAAGCGGCTTTTTATGGTTCAATAGCTTGGTAATTATATTTTTTGGCGGTATTACATCGGTATCCAAGCTAAGCAAATATTTGATGTCCGGATGTTGAAGAACATAATTTATTATCGCGTTTCTGGCATCTGTTATCCTTTCAAATATATTATTCTTGTAATGAATTTTGATTACTTTCACACCTTGTTTTATAAGCCACTTTGAAAAAGACTTGCTTTTTCCATTGTTTACAAGCAAAACTGAATAATTGTCATAGTCGAGATTCTTAACTCTATTTAAATACTTGGGCAATATGTATTTATGCCCTTCCCATGTTGGAGCGGCTACTAAAACTTTTGGTTGTTTCATCTATTCACCTCTTCACTTTCTTGCCTATTGGGGTGTGTCTTACCAAGAGTAAGCAGAGCTTCCATTTGGATTATAGTTTGATGAATTGTATGTATTCAATGCACTTATTGTTGCAGTTCCATCTGTAGATTGCTCGTGAATGTTTGCAACGCCGTTAGGATTGAAAGCGGGCACTTTGAATGTGGCTGTTACTTTAAGCACACCATCGGTAAATGATGGCTTGTAACTTGTACAGTATGCGTGCGCAAATATAATTCTGTATGCATTGTTACCTGAAGATATTGCACCATTGGCTGTCGTAACACTTGTATCATCTGTCCATAAGATTGCTATCCTGTATAAATCCCTGTTTCTTGTTGCCGAAACTTCAAGCGGTTCAGAAGAATCCCAGTTTGATGATATGTCATGAAATATCTGCGAAATCCCTGTTTCACCTTTTGCATCAATGTCAAGCGGATAAAGCTCGAAAGTGATTGTAGTTAAATCTTGGGGCACTTTTTTCACGAGTCTACCCCCCGCTACACTTACAATTTGATCAATGTCCTTGTCGCCCATATCTATATCTATCGTTTCGGTTAATGCTGCAAACTGCATATCATTGTTAGATTGCGATCCATTTCCATAATATGCAATCGAAACCAATGCGGTCTCGCTCCATGCTCCAGCTGCTAATGTCATTTTTCATCACCATGTGTAAGAGCTTCCTCTTGGAGGATAATTTGAAGTGCTATAATCGTTTAATGTTGTTAGTGCAGTATCGTCACCTGACTGCTCTTTTATGTTGGCTGTTCCCATCGGGTTGAATGCCGGACACTTAAACGAAAATGTAAACTTAAGGACTCCGTCGGTAAAGCTTGGCTTCATGCTTGTCATCCAACAGTGTGCAAACACAATTCTGTATGAGTTTGTCGATGTTGCAGTTGCTCCAGCTGCAGATGTTGCTGATGTGTCATCAGTCCACAATATTGCAATTCTGAACAAGTCACGGCTACGGCTTGCAGACGCTTCAAGTGGTTCAGTTGTGCCCCATGTCCCTCCTTCGAACATTTGGGAAACGCCTGTACCGTTTGTTGAATCAATATCGAGAGGGTATCCCTCAAAAGTTATTGTTGTTATGTCTTGTGGAGTTTTCTTTACCATTCTTCCACCGCTAACATTAACTATGTGGTCGATGTCTTTGTCTCCCATATCTATGTCTATTGTCTCGGTTAAGGCTGCAAACTCAACATTTGAGCTCCCCAACTTTGTTATGGTTACTAACGCAGTTTCACTCCATGCTCCAGCTGCTAATGCCATTTTACATCTCCTCCTTCTTGTTTATTTCAATCTTTTCTGGCTTTTCTTCTTTTTTCTTTTCCTTTTTGACCGGTTCGATAATAAATCTCGGGTCATTTTCTATTCCCTGTATGTTATCTGTTATGACTTCGTCTTCTGGTTTTCCTATAAGTTCTATTTTGCCGTTAACTTTTACTGGTAATTTTGCATCTGGATTTGATTTGTTTTCCAAAAACCATTTAGACACTTTTACCTTATATTTCATTTAAATCCCTCCGATTTTTGCTATTATGCTATCAACTTTTCCCTTTAAAACACGGGGAATATCAGGCCTCACAAGCTCAACTGCGGGATCAATGTGAGGTGTATATTTCTTGACGAAAAAATATCCTTTTTTTCCAGGTTGATGTCCACTGGCACCGGTGCTATGAGCATCAAGCCATCTTTTCGCATATTCGGTTATTGGCGCATAATGTGGTGTGAAACCTGATTCTTGGAAGTAAGCATACCTTACATTATTTTCTATTAACAGCGAATTTTTGTTATGCGTGGATGTAACGCTATATTCAATTCCCTCGCTAAGACCATATTCGAACTTTGGCGCTAGTTGTTTCGCGATTCGCGTAATTGCATCGCCAATTTTGTCCACTTCTGGCACGGTTAATTGGCTTACCTTTCTGAACAGTTTCCATCTTTTATTAATTTTTTCAATACCTTTAAGTCTTATTCTAATTGTAAGCGTCATCTTATCCACCTATATAAGCAAATTCTATCATCACTCTCTTTATGCGCAATATTTCGGGAAAGTCGGCAATTTTGCCGTCCTCTTCATATTTTTCATAGCGCTTGAACACAAAATAATTTTGTGCTATAGTTTTTGAGCCGTCTGAAGATGCAGGGTTTTTAAGCACTTTAACAATCTGGTCGGCAATTTCATCCCTATGATTTATCTTGTGTGCCCAAACGCGAATGTCCAATCGAATTACTGGACTGCTCAATTTGACACTTGCCCTATCGATGGTTATTCTTGTCGACTCTTCCTTATTTTCGGTTACTATGACAAATGGCAAGTCAATTTCTTTGGTCGCGGGACGGGATTTATAAATCCATTCGCTTCCCGATCGCTGAGGATTTTGCTTATCTTGAAGATTTTGCCTAAGGACATCTCTAAAAAATGTAATTGCATCGTCTCCTAACGTATTCAGGCTTACCATAATATCTCCAGCGAGATTAATTGCCCAACGGCATAAGCCTCCAGCGAGGCACAGTTTCTAATTCAATTTACCCAAGTCGAATTTATAAGATTGTCCCGCTTACGCTATCAGCCATTTCCATGCTTTCAGAAAGCGTTTTCAAATAATGGGCTTCTCCACTTGGCTTGTATTTTTCCCTTTTGCAGAGCGCCTGAAAAAAAATAGTTTCGCCATTAACCATCTCAGGAAAGACATCTATAATCCTGTAGGTGACGCCATTGTGAATTATCCTGTCTTCGGTACTTACGCTTGCATCATGCTTGAAAAACACCATTGCATCTCCAACTTCCAATGTACCCGCATACTCAGTAATGTCATCTAACCTGAGTATTTGCACGACAGCTTGAACCGAAGATGGCGTAATATATTCAATTGGATTGTCATCAGCATCTCTACCACGCGTAATTGAATGGTATGTTATTGTTTCCTGAGCTTTGCTAAAAATTTGCCTTAATCCATCCCTAAATTGTTGAACTACGGCAGATACCATATTATCTCACTCCAATTCGCCCAGTCTTGTCTGAAGTCCAAGGCGTTACAAACTCTTTCCTCCAGAAATCCTTGTCGTCTGTTCTCCTGAGCATCCTTGTCTTGAGATAGTGCAAAATCCTTTGATATTGGTTAAAATGCTTTGTAAATCCGCTTGTCATATTTTGCAATGTAAGCTTACCAAGCTGCAATTTTTCATAATAGCCAGTTTCAATGCGCGTGTAGGCTAAAGACGCGGCAAGGTATGCACAGGCTTGCCTCAATAACGGATGTGGATCGCTTTCGGATACCGGAGCATAGGTGTATGTAACTTTCAATGTGCTTCCTGACGATGGCGCCGAGCTAAGCACAAACTTGCCCTCATTTGGATATATTTCAGATACTGTCATCTGTGTTCTGTTACCATCGCTATCATATTCATAAACTTCTATATCATCTGTATCAACATCTCCATCATCATCGAGGTCTCCGATGTACCAGTCAAATGATTTTTTTACATAAAATGTTTTGTTTGACCCGTCAATTTTGTTTTCGCGCGTGGAATCTATTTCTTCGACAGTCTCTTCTATTATTTTTGAGTTTATTTCATGATTTAACTGGGCCATAGCAAATGTAATTATGTCATATAAAGTGGAATCGCTTATATCTGTTGAGCTTAAATTAGCTAACAGCCTAACATCATCTGGGCTACAATAACCGCGCCATGTCCCACCTTGCATAGCATCTGAATAATCAGAATAAAAATAACTTCCAGCGCTGCCTCCCCTGAACCTGATTTTATACCAGTTGCTTGTAGCCCCACTCTGGTCAAAATATGTATTATCAGAAATGTCCTGTACAGCAATTTGTGTATAAGTCCCGGTTTGCGAAGACGCCCTATAAATAACAGTTTTGTTATAAGTCACTTCATCCAAATCTGGCAATCTCCATCTCAATAAAATTCCCATTTAATCACCTTCTAATACTTTTTTTTTATCTCGAATATTTAAACCCCCTCTCTATCGCTGGATGCAAGAGCTGGCTTATGCTTTTTTGCTTTTATCATCTTTCCGACGGTTTTTTCCATAAATGCCAATGCTGGAGCCACTTCTCCAGCTTCCAAAGCCATATCTTCGGATTTCACGATGCTTAATATTGGTTTGATTCTCTTTGCTTCAATGAAAAGCTCGATTGGAGGGCGTATAAATGCGAAATCAAACAAACTGATTGTATCAAGTAGCTCAATGAGTGGTGTTTTATTGATTGTATCCGTCAAAGTTAGCTTCTCTTGTAAAACTTTCAATTGTATTTTTATTTTTTGAATATAATCTGCCAAGCTTAATGTGTCGGAAAGAGTTATGAATTTTGTTAGCTGCCTGCTGAATGTGTCTGTTATACTAATGCTATTCAAAATCACTTTATTGCTAAAGCGAATTGAATAATCAGATAGTGTTATTGTTTCATACAAACATTTGCTTGGCTTCTTTTTTATGCTATCCGACAAAGCCATAGAATCGCTAAGCTGCGTTGATGTACGCTTATATGATGCATCAATTAAAACCAAATTGTCCGATAAGAATGATTTTGTGTACCTTGATGCATAATCCACAAAATTTATTAGCTCTATAATGGTTTTGTGAAACTCTTTTGGTATAGTATCTGTAATAAAAATAGAGTCAATGAAATATATGCTGGTATCTTTGACAATGAAATCACTGATTGAAAAGCTATCCGTGAACACAATATGAATTGTCTTCTGAAAACCAATAAAATCGGAAAGCGCGAGAAAATCTGACAATACCTTTCCTGCCCCTTTTATAACAGAATCTGCAACATTCATACTCTCTGTCAGCGTAATGTTACTCTTCTTGGCTAAACTATCGACCAAAGTGAGCGCATCTGTAATAGGGTGCTTTGCGAATTTTCGCGTTGTATCAGTTAAATTCAAAGTCTCTGTAAATACAAATGACTTGCCAAAAACTTTTTCAATTTGATCGTTTAATGTAATAGATTCATGATACGCCCTTTTCAAGTCCTTTGGAACAGTATCTGTTATGTCTATAGTTTCAGTCCACACGCGCGTGAAGTTTCCAGTCTTTATAACCGAATCTAACAATGATATTGATTCAGAAAGTTCTTTTATATATGATTTTATTCTTTCCACTGAATCAGAAAATGATATACTGTCGCTAAAGCTTCTATAAAAAGTGCCAATTCTATCGAAAGTATCTGTTATATCCAAGGTTTCGGAAATTATGCGGACTGCGGCAAGCGTTTTTTCGAGTGCGTCATTTATAGTTATTGAATCAATCATGACTTTCTGTGGCTTTTTAGATGTACTGTCGCTTAAATTGACAGCATCTTGAATAGGAACTTTATTAATAAAAAACTTTTTGACATCAGACAAGATTAAAGTAGAGGCTATGACTTTGTGGGCGCTGATATAATGCTGATCGGATAGAGTTATGGAATTTGAAATTATTTTTTGATATGTTGTTTTGGTAATAATGAAATCAGATAAATCAAGCGTTTCTTGAAATGCCTTATGTAAGGATTTTATGCTTTTTAAGCTGTCGGATAAGTTTAACAAATCACTTAAAGCTTTTTTATAAGATGCTTGCTTAGCTATCGAATCGCTAAAGTCGATTAAATCCGATATGATTATTTTAGCAAAATTATATACCGAATCCGTCAAATCAAGTGTTTCGCTGAAAAATGCCTGCGACTTTTTTGCCAATGAATCGGTAAATGTTGCTGTCTCCGCCATCTCTATGCTTGTTTTAATTATTTTCGTGTCTGATAAAGTGATAGTTTCTGCTAATGTTTTTTTGAATTCGGCATAAAGTTGAAGGGGCAATTAACTCACCGCTTGCATATCTATACCCACTCTTGGATTAGCAGTCACATAACTACAATTGCCATATAACCATATGTCTTTTTGTTCATCCACCGCTACATTATACCAGATTAACTGCCAGCTGTTTGTAAGTTGTACGCAGTTAGAAGAGGTTTTTGGATCGTTGGTTGACGCATTACAAGCCCATAGTGTCCAACCCGTATTCAATGTTCCGACATATTCGATTTCAAAATTCCCGCTTTGTGTTCCATCATTTGTAGCATTTATGATGCCGTCATTGGTTGTCTGGTTTTCTGGATATGTAGGATAAAATGCCCAATCCGGAGAACAATTAACAAAACGAATGATATTAGCGGTCGTGTTATGATTTATATCGAAAGTCACAGACGGAGCGCCACCACTTGTCGTTATATAAGTAAAAACATCTGAGACATTCCAATTATCATTACTGTCATTTGCGTATACTTTCCACTTTATTGTTGCCCCTACTGTCGAATTCACAACTTTAGTCACGTTTGACCAGTCCGTTGTTCCTGACATTGATACCCAAGAGTCGTTCACAAATTCCACCGAACTCCAACTGCACCCTGCCGGTGAACAATCGCTACAATCCCCTTCTGTTCCGCACGCAGAGCAAGAGCCTAAGTTAGAGCAGGACTCGGGAGTATAAGTACAACCGCATATCGCCTCGCAAGTTCCTATTGAACATGAGTTTGGAGTTCCTGAACACGAACCACTTCCTCCTCCACCACCAGTGCAATCATATTCGTCCGCTCCTATGTCCCAAGTTCCTGACCTTGTGCACGCATCTATATCATCCGTGAAATAAGACGACAAATCCGTGCCAGCATCTTTTGCACACGAAGTGGACTGAATGTGCAAATCCTCACTTCCCGGTGTTGTAGAAACAAAATCTATATCGCTTAACGCTTTATTGTGTTGTGAATGACTTCCGGGAGCAGAACTATCTGAACCTATATTATAATCCCCAGTGCAAGAGTAATAATCATTATAACCAGTTCCAGAATTATTGTTATAGACAAGAACATTGTAACATTCTGCATTTCGAACTATGATTTGATTGCTATAGCTACCACTACCCATTGCTAAAATGCTACAACTTCTAACTTTATTGAATCTTACAACCGAATATCCCGAACTTCCAAAATCGTAGATTATAGAATTTTCTATTGTTGAAGCTTCCCCATGATAAACAATTCCCCCGACATTATGTATTAGTAAATTCCTAAATGTATTATTTAATCCACTATCCATATAGAAAACTCCCATAGAAGGTTTTGAAGGTTGCTGAATTTCTATTCCTTCTACAAGAACATGAGATATTCTAAAAACAAAAGTGTAACTACTGCCTGTTTCATTAACGAAAAATCCACTTTCTGCAGTTCCATTATGCCTGTTCGGGCCTTGAGTCCCAGACGCACTTGCGTTTGTCCATATCACTACTTTATGATTAGCATCCGTCACAAAATTTTTAATGTCTATATAAGCACTGCCTTCATCATAACCGTTTGCCCAATCGTTATAAAGACTTAAAACAACATCCCCTACTTGTTGCCCTGTATCTGAAATTGTAAACGTATGTCCTGAACTTATAGTTACAGTTCCAGTATTTATAGTTCCACTACAACTTACGATTAAAGCTTTGTTAAATGTGCTTATGTGTTTTAAAGTTCCTGTTCCTCCCCCTGAAAATGTAACCGTTTTTCCATCGTCACTTGAATCATAATTACCTCTATCTGAAACCGTGAATATCTTTGTGCTGGAATCTGTTAAATCGCATGCTATTGCACTTCTCCAATCATTAATTTTAGAGTAATCCCCTCCTGATGCTCTTAATGTACAGACAAAGTCATTATCGTCTGGTGTATAGGTGTTATAGCTCCCTCCCCCGCCACTCCAAGTGCAACCGCAAAGTTCGCAGTCGCTTTGGCTTGAGTATGAATCGCAAGAATTGGGCGTTCCGCTACAATTTTCTGCCGTGTAAGAACATTGAGAACATGCCTGACATTGGGCGGAGCTTAGTCCAGAGCAGTCCAAAGTCCCGTCGCAAGAAGTTGTGTTGCTTCCGTTGTAGAAACTGAAAATATAACCGCTTAGACCATCATTATCATACCACTTTAAAGAATGTAATATTGGGCTTCCTGCTAATGTTGAATTCGTGGAATTGTCTGACCAAAACGGTGGGTTATTATCTAATGTGAAATAATATGGCATAATGTAGAAGTTCGTGTTACCTACATCATCTGTGGCATTTGCCATTAAATAATACTGTCCGTTTGGATAACCTGTCGAATCGAATGTGTAATATTCAGTTCCTTCGGTTATGTTGTTGTCTGCCAATATTGCAGCTAAAGTATTATTAGAATGATATAAGTATATTGAGTAGTTGAATGGGTCGCTGTTCGGGTCTTTTGACGCTGTCCAAGTTATGTTAAAAATTCCAGAATAAGTTGAATTTTCAGGAACTAATATTTCTGGTGCTGGCGAAGGTGCAAAATTATGTATGGCATAGGTGTCCTTTTGGACTGTTGAATTATCGCAGTTTCCTACATTATCGCAAGCGTAAACTTTGTATCCAACGGTAGTTAGCCCATTTCCGTTAAGTTGTATTAACCAAGTATCTGCTGAATAATCTTGATTAGTCCAAGATGTTCCACCATTTCCTGTCGTTTCAACCGAGTTTGAATCTATGTTGGCGTAAGCAACTTCCCAGTCCGAACCTACCTCCGCATAAAACACTATGTATCCCGTTGATGTAATCTTAATACCATCTAAAAGAGAATTTTCATCCCCATAGAAATATGTATTCTGGTAGTTTGTGTCTTCTTGAGAAGTTAGTGTCGCTATAGGGATACAATAATCAGAATTGTATACCTTGCCAGTCGTATAAGAGCTGTTACAATAATAAATCAACAAATTCCCGGAATTTCTGTATAGCCTTGGCTTTAGGACAAAAGTTGTATTCGGATGAGTTGAAATGTTGTAAAACCTGACTTTTAATGCCTTGTTATTTGAATCCAAGCTATAATTGTATTTCGTTGCCGACCTCATCGTTTCTGGGTGGACATTATGCGTTGACGGGTTGTATGCGTAAGTGTGCAGAGTTATGTTGAATACAGACGAAGTGTTGGTCATAGTATGCTCGTGTTCGAAATCCCCAGCAGTTCCATTTAAGAAGCACCAAGGTTGGTCTGGATATTGTGAATCATTTATCCAATGATAGAATTTTACGGAAGATTCATTGACTCCAGAATCGTCCGTTATCGTGACATTTATATATAACTTTCCCAAAGAACTTGAGTTCAAATCTGGCGGTTGCTGTTGCCAGTTTGAGAATGATGGTGGAGATGTGTCCCCGCTCTCGACATAGGCGTCGAACTCGTAAAAATCTTGAGTATAAAAATAATTAATTTTATTAACACAGTCACCAAACGGCTGACGTATTCCTCCTCGAACTTCGATATACCTTCCTGAAGTAGCCGTAAATGAACATTCCTGCCATTCTTTTTTAGTAGAAAATGAACATGCAGAACTTAACAAATTAGATTCTCCATTACAGTCAGGGTCGTCACAGACTTTTATGATTCCTACTTTACAAGGATTATAACTCTCATCGCCATCTGCATAGATTCTTATCTTCGAAATCGTGTAGGTGTCCCCCATATCGTATGTGATATACCACTCGTAAGTCGGACCATCTTTATCATTACCAATATTTTCATCCCAATAACTCGAAGTGGAATCGTCTATCGACTTACTTGCAGTATCTAAAGAGCTCTGGGAACTGTAACTCTCCACGCTGCTCGGAGTCGTCCAATCGGCATTGAGACTTAACACTTCGTCCATATCCAAACTTCCGAAGCTGAATCTAATCGACAAGACATACACGAACTGCCCATTTGGGAGCGTGACTCTTTTTATCTTCCACTCTTGAGAGTTTGAAAGGTTAAATTCCTTTTCAAAATCTACAAATGAAATCGTATTATTATTTTCATCCAAGAAATAAAAATTATGTGTAATCTCTCCGGATTTGTCTATAAGCTTGTTTAATCTGTATTGCTCGCTACCGTTTTTCCCGACTACTCTCACATACTTCATTTTCTTTGCCGAATCTGGATTTACAGCGAATATATATTCCACCGAAATATCATCCAAATCTATCGGTGTTGAAACATTTATCGGTATCTTCCATTTCTCGTGGTGGGTGTCTCCTCTAATGCCAATAGAACAGGGGAACGTAAATATGTTATATGTCAAGTTTGTATAATATCCTAATTCTTTCTGCGTGGCTCCGTCATCCAGTATCTTCTCGTTCCAATACGGTTTTCCTTTGTTGCTTGTTAGCCATTTAGTGTAAGTGCTTGCTCCTTTTGTCGCATGTATCCTGACAAACAAATTAACTGGTGGCTTGTCATATCCTTTAGGATACAATATTATCTGCCCGTGTGACTTATCAAATCCTGCTATGTTCTTCTTTTCGTCTCCTAACCATAATCCAGCTCTATCTATATCGGCAAAATTAATATTGTCAAAATCTACTACTGCTCTCGTTCCGTTGTTGTATTCTACCACTTCCTTTATCTCTTTAGACCATGATGGAGAAATCCATTTATCACCATACCAAACGGGGTCTATGTCCCCGAATCCCCATTTAATGTCATCATAAGGATAATATTTGTATCCAATAAATCTAATCTGATAGCTTTTTCCTTTGCTAAATTTTATGGCGTATTTCACATTCTTATTCCACGGCTTGCTCAGGTTTATTGTCCTCCAAGAATCCCGCCAGCTCCTTTGCAGGATAACTTTCCTCACTGGCGGGTTCGTGCTGAATGTCCAATTCTCGTTGGGATAAATATAAATGTCCGTGTTGGCTGTGAAGTTAATGTAAGCATAGCAGGGATCTAATTCCGTCCCTGCACAGACCATGTCCCCAGAATATCCTGTTATAGTAATATCTCCTCTTTGGGCAAGAAGCATAAAAAGAAGAAAAACAACAGGAATTGAAGTGATGCCAATCTTTAAGCCATATTTCTTAACGCTATCATAATAAACTCTTCTGTATTTAACCATTTAGCTCACCAGCTCGATTTTATTGTCCGGAAAAATCTTCATAATTGTTTTCACATTCTTCCCTTTAATCGTTTTCTGATAGCCGATGTTGTAGACTGTTTGCGGCGGAGAAGAAAAATTGATGTCACGCCAGAAAATAAGTCTAGCATCAGAATCAAGATTAACAATCCATTTATGGCTGCCTCTGGTAAGAATGACTTTTTCCACATCAGAATTGTTATAAACACAATTAACCAAATCGTTCGAGGATACAAGCCTCATGCCATTTCTAAAAAAAACTTCAAATTGCATTGTATTGCCTCAATTACGCCATTGTATTGGCGTTAGGAAAGTCCTTAACTACACTGGACTTTCCAAGTAATTTGCAATGAATCGCCAGATGTTACATTGATTGCTGAAAATGTTTGCCTTGCAAGCATAGTTCCACCAGAACTTTGGTTAAATATTCCGCTCTCAGTTACTGCAAATGATGCGGTGAATGTAAATGTAGTTACCCATTGGCTCGTGTCATTTGTCACGCTTGTAGTTACTCTTGTCCCAGTTACATCGGCACCGCCACGCCTTGAACCGCCACCGCTTGTGATTTCATGTTCCAATTGAGTATCACTTGCGCTTGCAGATCCAGTGCCAGTTCCTATGGCAATGTAGTCAAAAGCGTTTAATGATCCAGCTTGGTCTGCATTTATCAGTCCAGCAACTTCTGCCAACCCTGCATTTGTTATCGTGTTATTGATAACCCTGTGGTCTATTACTTGCCCGTCTCTTATGTGGTCTATCTCAAACCAACCTCTAAAATTTAACGAACTGTCTTGAGCTTTATTAACTTGTTTTGACACTTGGTCATTCATTGCAAAACCTTCATTTGGCATTTTAATTCCTCCTTTTTTAAGTTTTATGAACACAAACTGCCACATAATCTGTGCTGTCAAACACAATTGCCCTAACTTCATCAGGGCTTTTTCCTTTAAGCGCTCCCATAACTTCCGCTAAAGTGCCTTTTAATGTATACCAGTTTCCATATTCAGTTTTAGTTACTGCCATTCAAAACACCTCACTGAAGCTCCATTATTTTTTTTATTCTGTCTTTCTCCAATCTCGGTATTTCGGTGACTCCAAGAGATTTAAGCAATTCTATCTGCTCTTTTTTGTTCATTGCTCTCAATTCAGATTTGGTATACTTTTTCTTCCTTGTGACAATTTTAGTTGCCGTAGCAGCTGCTAAGCCATTCATTACATATCCATAGGCGCCTACCATTGAGATCACCTTTAAACTCTCACAACTTCCAGCTTAGCAAGCAAATTTGGCATATTCATTCCAGAACCGTTTTCATCTTTGAAGAATGTGACAACTGTAGCAAGATTAAGCACATTGTTTGAAAGAGAGCCCAAATCTTTTTCTGCGTAAGCTGAAGCATCAACTCCGTTAGTGAATGTAAGACTGACTATATTTGATGTTGAAGTTCCATCAGTTCCTCTTGAATAAAATCCAAGAACCATATTATTGGTCTGGACTCCAGTTATTGCTGACTGTGGCACTATTGAAGCCTTTTTGATTTTGCATCTGAATGGAGCAACAAAGACAGGAACTTCAGCTGTGCTCCCTGAATTTACTGCAGAAATTCCAACTTCTATTGTCCTTTGCTTACCATACCAATATTTATTTCCCATATTCACACCTCGTTAAAAAGCTTAACGGTCATATCTGACCGAACCTTGCGGTTAAGCTTTTTTAATTGCTTCTTTTAAAAAAAAGAAGCAAAAGCGGGATTATCAAAAAACAAATGATAATCCACAAAATTGGAAAGTTTTGCCTTCTCAAAGTATCTTACTCGTCAGCGACTTTCACATGACAAATCGAGTCGTTGTGCAAAGAGTCTGTTGCGTATGCTTGTTCAAGTATTATTCTGGTTTCAAGGTCACTTGGATACTCAAATATCCTCAATCTTGGTCTCTGTCCCCATGCTAAAGCTGCAGATACGCGAGCCTTGACCATGTAACAGTTGTGACCAGCTAAACTGCCACCACCCCAGTTTGTTGCTGATGTGGTATTTACTGAAGTTATTATTTTAACACCCTGATATTTTCCTATTTCGCCGTTAAGCACAATCTCGTTGCCACCATATTCTGCCGCATTCGTAAACTGACTATCAGTCAAAAGTACATATTCCTGTTCTGGGCCTATGTACATTACAAATGGGCTGTCGGGCTCCGAGAACCAAGGTGCCTTACTCTGTGATGATTTTGATTCTGAACCGCTGTCCCAGTAATACATCGTTGTACCTTGTAGTCTGCTTTTGGCCTTCACTATAAGTGATGGTGTTAGAATATCTCCAGATTCCAATGTAGATGTTGACGAAGCATCTCCACCAAACAATTCAGAAGCTCCTTTTGCCGATGATGTTGCAACTGGAGCTCCATTTATTGCAGCGGCAATTGCCTTGTCAACTACATCTGCCCAA
>Ga0209834_10000830_pt1 | contig 18132 bp, 13 predicted proteins | sample Mar14236cmmetaG_FD_184134 | JGI IMG/M metagenome (GOLD analysis project Ga0209834, IMG submission 184134) | Marine hydrothermal vent microbial communities from Guaymas Basin, Gulf of California to study Microbial Dark Matter (Phase II) - Marker... ...
TCATTGGAAATGGTGTTTTGTTAACATTCACCTGGACCTATCTCAACAATACGTTGAAAATATCAAGCGCCTCTTATATGACCATGATGTCCATGGTTACGCCGGTTTTTGTCAGCTTATTGGCCATGATTTTCTTAGGCGAAAGAATGGTCCGGATCCAGATAATTGGTGCGGGGATGATCATCCTTTCAGGAGTGATCACCTATTTCAGTGGCATTTCCACCGATTAACGAATGACAAACCTGCTGCCTGCCTAATAAAGCCAGGTGTAAAAGAGGAAAAACGATTGGACCGGTCTACCCTGTTTACCTTTGGGTCTCCTCCAGAGCTCTCTTCAATGCCACCAGCAGGATATCTGCATGTTCTTTCTCAAAAACGAGTGGGGGACGAATCTTTAATACATTAGATTTTTCTCCGGTAGTTCCGACCAGAACATGATTTTGGCGCATGTTATTCATAATTTGATCGGCTCTTTCCCCATCCGGTTCGCCACTATTTGAAAAGACATCAATACCCAGCAGAAGGCCGGATCCATGGATTGGACCAAGCACTGGGAAATCTTTCCTTAAATCTTCTAAACCCTTCACTAAATATACTCCTACTTTAAGGGCGTTTTCCTGTAAACCTTCCTTTTCTATCACATCCAGAACGGCCAGACCGGCAGCGCAGGAAACAGGATTGCCTCCAAAAGTATTAAAGTAGCCTCTATCTCTGGCGAGAGCCTCGGCAATCTCAGCTGTTGTCACAACTGCCGCAATCGGGTGACCATTGCCCATCGGCTTTCCCATGGTAACGATATCAGGGATCACTTCATCATACTCAAAACCCCAGAAATTCTCTCCGAAGCGTCCAAACCCTCCCTGAACTTCATCGGCAACACACAAGCCTCCCGCCGCCCTGGTTGCTGCAAACAGGGCCTTCAAATATCCTTTGGGAGCGGTGAATATACCATCGCTGACAAACGAAGTATCCAGCAGACACATTGCCGGTTGATGCCCATCAACTTCCATGGCCCTGATTGCATTACGGATACCGGCATCTGGTTTTGACCAGTTTGAATTAGAGGTTGGTGGATCCAATGTCCGGACATGGGGTGGCACTTTCCCCGCAGGTAGGCTTTCCGGGCTGAATTGACCGATCGCGTCAGTACTGCCATGGTAAGAGTGGTGTGTGATTAGAGCCCCCGTATTGCCTGATACCAGTTTGGCCATGATCCAGGCCAGCTCATTGGCTTCCGATCCAGTACAAACAAATGAACAGATGCTCAATTTTTCTGGCAGCCTGGCTGTGATCCTTTCCGCCAGCTCCAGGATATGTTCATGAAGATAACGGGTACTCGTATTAAGCAGTCCGGCTTGCTCAGCAATTCTGTTTACCACATGGGGATGGCAGTGACCGACTTGCGGGACATTATTATATACATCAAGATACCTGATATTATCCCGATCATATAACCAGACTCCTTCTCCCCGGACAATATGCAGCGGCTGATCGTAAAACAAGTAGGCGAGCGGACCCAACAGTTGTTCTCTGCGATCAAGGAGTGATTGATAGGATTCCCTGGAAGCTTTTTCTATATGCTTCTGCTCCCAGAATCCACAAGTCCTTAATAATCTCCGGGTTACTTGCTCCGGATCCAGTTCCAACCACTGCTCTAAGATCACCCATGTCGGGTCAACTCCACTCATAATATAGTCATAGTTATCAGGATGAAGCGTCACCCTCCAGATAGCGATCAGATTCAGCATTACCAAACGAGTGCCGACCAGATCATATAGAACACGCAGCTCAGTTTCTTCCAGCGGGTTGATTTCGTGATAACCGGCAGTTATTTGAGCAGCCACTTCTGCTGCATCGCTATCGACACTGATAGTATCCGCGATGGTTACAGCCAGATCGATGATAAGCGAAGTATGGGTCAGATCACCAAAATCAATGATTCCCACAATTTTGCCGTGATCTTCTTTCCCTACCAATAAATTGTTCGGCACCAGGTCGTTATGCACGATCTGAGCTCTGAGCTTTGGTATCAAGGGCAGCACATGTTTTTCAAATCGATCCAAAAACTTCTCCGCAAGCTCATAATGTTTTGGATCCTCGACATAACCTAAATATTTCCTCAAATTTGAAGCGTGCTTCAGATCCCACAACAATTCATAGTTAGCGATGGGATGGAAGAATCCCTGTAATGCTTTCGCTGTTCTTGCCAGAAAATTTCCCATCTGGTGATAAAAGTCCTCGCTGAAATATTCTTCCTCGGGGTAAATGCCCGGAAGATAGGACATCACCCGGACAGGGTGGGTTCTGCCATCGGCGGCTTTAGCTTCTTCGACCAGCTTTCCCTCATTTGAGAGGACAACTTTAGGCACCGGTAAGTCGGGAGCGACATGAGCAATATGTTCCAGTGCTTTAAGCTGCATATCGATGATCGCTGGATCTTCAGCGTTGTTAGCAATTTTGATCACATATTGATCGCCATCCTCTGTTGCCAGATGAAAATTCAGATCTCTCTCACTGTCCAGCGCTGTTGCCGTACCTGACAGCCCAAAGAACTCGGCGGCGATTTGCTCTGCTTCCCTGACAGAAAAATGAGGTGCGGGTGTTGTGAGCAAGCTTTCTAGATTCTGCTTAATAGACATAGATATTTCCTCTTCGTTGGCGGTATCTTAATTCAAATTTTAGGAACTGGCAGTATGTTCCTGACCGAATAGATTCTTTCAATGATTGCCTTTCTATCAAAACTATCGCAGTTCTTTCACGGTAGATTCTCGATTTTCTATAAGGAGGGTTAACTTGACCCTAAATTTCTTTCTAGCTCTCTTAAATATGCCAGGCTCTTTAAAATCGGACTTGTATCCGGACCAGGTGCTTCAATTTCAAGGGTAACGATGTGTGGAAAATCCTTGATCAAGTGGAAAAAACTCGAAAAATCGGTGTCCCCTTCCCCAATGGGTAAATGATCATCTTCTTTACCATAGTTATCAGATAAATGAATATGGCGAATATTGTCTCCCAGCACCCGAAAGCCTTCCTCAACACCACCTTCGGATTTAATTCTTGCATGGCCGAGATCCAGGGTGAACTGAAGGGTATCGCCGACTTCATTCCGAATCTTTTTCATATCTTCAAAAGACTGAGCGACTTCATTCCATCCCAGATTCTCAAGACAAAGGGTAATAGCCTTTGATTCAGCATAGGTATTGATCCTTTTCAGAGATTCAATATTATGATCCCACTGGATTTTCATTAACGGATCAGTCTCTGGCGAGGCACCAGGTTCTATTTCATAAGTAAATTTCCCTGGATGCACTGTGACCACTTCACCGCCAATCTCATGGCATAAATCAATCGACTTAATAATATACCGAACCGATTCTTCTCTTATACCCTTAAAGAAAGCGGCCATGTTGAGTTCATAAAAAGCTGCATGAACACTGATTTCAATTTCCTCATCTCGTGCTATCTTTTTTATCGCTTCAATCTCGTTCCAGTTCCAATTATCTAGATCGATAGCTGGGAAATAGAGATTAACTTCAAAGGCGTCGAAGCCATTTGCTGCAGCAAATAGAAGCGCGTCAACATATGATAAATCTTCCAGGGCATAACTCGTCAAGGCAATTTTCAACATAAATACACCTAGTTTCAACGTAAACTACTTTTGCTCCTGATTGAGTGTGGAAACCGGAGAGTCATGACTTTCTCGGGCAATCCAGTGTACAGCTCCCACAGAACCAGCACTCATTATATTCATAGATACTGTCTGATGAAATGAATATTAAGTCATGCTCCAAGGCAGTAAGCTGATCTAGTATTTCGGTGTCCAGTCATCTCCCCAGACTTCCTTCCACAAGAAGGGTCGTGTGGAATTGGACTTAACAACGCCTCCCTTCCAGAGATCCCATTGGGGATTAGCATATTTTGTAAAGAATCCGTCTACACGGGCACTTAGCTCCGCTACCACTTCGGCATATTTAGGATCTTGAGCGAGGTTCACCCGCTCATCCGGGTCATTCACCAGATCATAAAGATCGTGTTGGAAATTATATTCGGTATTTTCTATTCGTTTCATGAATAGCCACTGGGATGTTCGAATCGAGCGGGTTTCCTCTTGCTCCATGAAGACCTCATCGCGAAAATCTACATTTTCATCCTGCAGGAGAGGAGAAAGGCTCAGGCCTGGTACAGACTCAGGAGATTCGAGTTTGCAGCCCGCAATATCAAGAACTGTAGCGAAAATATCCGTGGTACCCACGAGATTCTCAACCTCCCTGCCTGGCTCTATCGAACCAGAGTGGCTGATGATAAGTGGAACGTTGTTCGCCGATCGATGCATATTCGATGGCCAGGTATCTTCACCGTGCCCCCAGAATCCATGCTGGCCGTTCGAAAGACCGTGATCAGCAGCATAAATAATGAGGGTATCGTCTAATACGCCTTGCTCTTCCAATTTTGCGATTACTTTTCCAACACCGTCATCGATCATACTTACCTGCGAATAGAGCTGCCTCATGTAGAACAGGTTGTTGGGCATTTCTGGGAGTTCTTTATAAAAATCAAAATCATAATCAGGCATCTTCTCTTTGCGCACCAAGACCCAATCGATGAGTTCCGGGGATACCCCCTCGCGCGGAACAGACTTCATGGGCAACTCCGAATACAGGTGCGAGTAGCGGTGTTCTGGCTCGTCCGCATACATCTCTCCGTAGGGCGCGTTGTAGGTCAGGAACAAGAAAAAGGGTTCATCCTTATCAGCCTGGTCGTCAAGAAACTCAATAGATTTTTTCGTGAAGTAGTCAACGGAATGTTCTTCTGCAGTATGGTACTGACCATTGTCGTTCATCTCAACACCATAGAATGAATCCATCATGCCTTTTGCCATCGTGACCCAATACTTGAAGCCGTTTTGGGGTTTATCAGCAAACCCAAGATGATATTTTCCGATCAGGGCGGTGTTGTAACCCACGTCAGCGAGCTTTTCTGGCAGTGTTTCAAATTCGGCGATGGCGTTGTAGTTTTCGGGCCATTGGTCCATGATTTCATCATCAAGCCAGGTGTGTACTCCGTGCTGTGAAGGCATGAGCCCGGTGAGCATGGATGCCCGACAAGGAGAGCACATAGAATTGGGACAGAAAGCATTGCGAAACAGCACCCCCTTGGAAGCCAATTCGTCAAGATGAGGCGAGAAGATCTCATCGTTTCCATAACAGCCCATCATATTTGCAGGTTGGTTGTCGACGAAGATCAGCAGGATATTGGGCTTGCGAGAACTCATGGATATTCCTCTCTTATATAACAGATAATGCTAGACAATGAAGAAAGCGGACTTAATACTCCGGGGTCCAACTATCTCCCCAGGTTTCCTTCCACAAGAAGGGTCGTGTAGAATTGGACTTGACCGTGCCTCCTTTCCAGAGATCCCAGCGCGAATTGGCGTAAACCGAAAAGTATTCATCCAAGCGAGCGCTTAGTTTTGAGACCACATCGGCATATTCAGGATCTTGAGCAAGGTCCATCCGCTCATCCGGGTCAGCCACCAGATCATAAAGCTCGTGTTTGAAGTTGTATTCCGTGTTTTGGACCCGCATCATGAAGAGCCACTGGGAGGTCCGAATTGCCCGGGTTTCCTCTTGTTCCATAAAACATGCATTATTCCAAACAATATTTTCATTTTCAATTAACGGTCTCATACTTCTTGCCGGGCTTTCATTAATATGCGGCATTTCCAAACCTACATAATCTAAAATAGTGGCGTATATATCGGTTGTGCCTACAAGAGAATCTACCACTTTTTGCTTATTCCCATCATCAGGTGCTTTAATTATTAGCGGTATATGATTTGCTTCTCGGTGCGTATTGGATGGCCAGGTATCTTCCCCGTGCCCCCAGAATCCATGTTGGCCAAGTGACATGCCGTGATCAGAAGCAAAAATAAACAACGTATTATCAGCCAGGTTGTTATTTTCCAATGCCTCAAGAACACGGCCGACACCATCGTCAACGATGCTTATCTGTGAGTAGTAATTACGAAGTGTGGGAAGATCATTGGGGATCTGAAGCAACACATCATATTCACCATCGTCTAAATCTTTTTCCTTTAGAATTGATATCCAATCAATCGCCTGCTTACTAATCCCTTCCCGCGGTACAGAGAGCATTGGGCTGTCAGTAAACCGGTCTGCATAACGGTTTACTGGTTCACCTTGAATCGCGGGCCAGTGGCCATAAGGTGCAGGAAAGGTTAGAAAGAGGAAAAAAGGTATTTCCTTTTCCTCACAGCATTGCTCAATATAATCAATGGCTTTATCGGTAAAGAAGTCAACGGAATGCCCGGGATGCTTATATCTCTCTTCGCCATCGATGATATCATTTTCGTAAAATGACTGGACATGGCCGATCTGCATCGTTATACATTTTTTAAAGAGATCAGTGGCACTCTCTGCGTTGCCCAGATGATACTTCCCAATTAAGGCTGTATCGTATCCCTCCCGAGCGAGTTTTTCAGGTAAGGTATCAAATTCATCAATGGCATTCCAGTTATCGGGCCAGTCATCTTTATAATACTCATCGATCCAGGTATGAATTCCGTGTTGTGATGGCATTAATCCTGTTAGAACTGATGCCCGGCAAGGTGAACACATTGCATTGGGACAATGAGCCTCAGTAAAAAGTGTTGCATTTTGTGAAAGACGGTCTAAGTTAGGAGTATAAGCCTCGGGATTTCCAGCACAGCCCATAACAGCACCGGGGTGATTATCAACATAAATCACCACAATGTTCGGTTTTTTTGTTGCCATTTACTTTCCTTCAAATCCTTTAATTTTCTTTTATTACGACAGGATGTTTTCCAATACAAGGGCGCCATTATGCTAACAGCCAAATAAATTAGTTAGAATTCAGGCGTCCAATCTTCTCCCCAGACTTCCTCCCACAAAAAGGGTCGCGTAGAGTTGGATTTGACAGTACCCCCCTTCCATAGATCCCAGCGCGGGTTGGTATATTTTGTAAAGAATTCCTCTACACGGGAACTGAGCTTCGCTACCACCTCGGCATAATTGGGATCTTGCGCAAGATTCACCCGTTCATCAGGATCATTCACCAGATCATACAACTCATCCTTGAATCCATATTTGGTATTTTCCAGACGTTTCATGAAAAGCCATTCTGATGTCCGAATTGCACGAGTCTCTTCTTGTTCCATAAAAACCTCATCTCGAAACTCCGTGGTTTCGCCACGTAGCATCGGTCCAAAACTTTGACCAAAAATAGGCTCAGGAGACTCAAGTTCGCAATCTGCAAGATCAAGAATTGTCGCAAAGAGATCTGTTGTTCCTACCAGGTTATCTACCTCAAGGCCCGCTTGTGCAAACCCCGGATAACTGATCAGCAGCGGAATACTGTTCGCCGAATGGTGCATATTCGAGGGCCAGGTATCTTCACCGTGCCCCCAAAATCCATGCTGGCCATTCGACTTACCATGATCGGCTGTATAAATAACAAGGGTATTTTCCAAAACGCCTTTCTCTTGCAGCTTCGCCAACACCTGCCCGACGCCGTCATCCACCATACTCACCTGGGCATAGAATCGCCGCATCGCCGGTAAATCGTTAGGCTGCTCTGCAAGCCGCTTGTACCATGCAAAATCTTCATCAGGATATTTCTCTTTACACAACAAGATCCAATCAATGAGTTCCGGACTCAACCCTTCTCGTGGAACCGAATTCATCGGTAAATCTGCATACAGGTGGGAGTATCGATGATCCGGATCCGGGACATTTGCATAGGGGGCGGGATAAGTCAAACAAAGAAAGAAAGGCGGCTCGTTTGGGCTGGCATGTTTGTCAAGATAGTCAAGCGATTTTCTGGTGAAATAATCGACTGAATGTTCGGGTGCCGTATGGCGTTGACCGTTGTCTATCATTGGGACGTCATAGAACGATTCCATCGTCCCCTTTTCCATCGCAACCCAATGCTTGAACCCGTTTTGGGGTTCATCTGCAAACCCGAGATGATATTTCCCGATCAGGGCGGTGTGATAACCCTTTTTCGCTAACTTCTCCGGCAGCGTTTCGAATTCGGCAATAGCGCTGAATCCTTCCGGCCATGTATCCATTATGTAATCATCGAGCCAGGTGTGAACTCCATGCTGTGAAGGCATAAGCCCGGTGAGCATGGATGCCCGGCAAGGAGAGCACATGGAATTGGGGGAGAAAGCGTTGCGGAAAAGCACACCACTGGAAGCTAATTCATCGAGATGGGGTGAAAAGATCTCATCGTTGCCATAGCAGCCCATCATGCTCGCAGGCTGATTATCGACGAATATCAACAGGATATTTGGCTGCCTCTTATTCATGTTTTCCTCTCGAAAGGATTGGTAGGAGAAATTTCAAATCCGATATTCTACTAGGCAAAAACAGATAAGGTAAAGTATTATCAATAAAGCTGGCAAAACGGAGAATTATTTATGTCTTATACAAATACCCGTCGGAGTTGGATGCCAAAATCATTTCAGTTAATGGCTAAGCCCAGGGGCTCAATCTGCAATTTGGATTGTACCTATTGCTATTTTCTATCCAAAGAGAAGATGTATCCTGATAGCTCGTTTACGATGTCGGATGAGCTCTTAGAAAATTATACTCGTCAATATATCCAGGCACAACAAGTGAAGCAAGTAACCTTTGCCTGGCAGGGCGGCGAACCGACATTAATGGGCCTGGATTTTTATTACAAAGCTGTTGAATTTCAGCGCAAGTATGCCCTCCCCGGGATGAAAGTTGAAAATGCATTTCAGACCAATGGCACTTTACTGGATGATGCTTGGTGTAAATTTTTCAATGAAAATAATTTTCTTGTCGGTATTAGCATTGACGGTCCGCCAGAGCTCCATAATGTGTATAGAAAAGATAAGGGTGGAGAAGATACCTCTACTGATGTGCTGCGTGGTTTGGCATTACTAAAAAAACACTCTGTAGATTTTAATATTCTCTGCGCCGTACATGCAGCGAATGTTGAACACCCATTGGCGGTTTATCAATATTTCCGGGATAAATTGGATGCGGAATTTATCCAATTCATTCCAATTGTGGAGCTGGATAACAAAACAGGTTTTCAAACTGGTAACAAAATCAGGAATCGATCAGTAACGGGTAAGAATTATGGGGCTTTCTTAATAAATATTTTTGATGAATGGTTAAGTAATGATGTCGGTACTGTGTTTGTGCAGATTTTTGATGAGGCATTAGGAAAATGGTTTGGTTCTCCAGGAGGATTGTGTGTGTTTGAGAAGACCTGCGGTCTTGGGTTGGTAATCGAGCATAATGGAGACCTGTTTTCTTGTGATCATTTTGTGGAACCGAAGCATAAACTTGGCAATATTATTGAGAATGACATGATTGATATGGTTACTTCTCACAAGCAATATAAGTTTGGTATGCAGAAATACAGTTCACTACCTCAGTTTTGCCTCGATTGCAAAGTTCGTTTTGCTTGCAATGGAGGCTGTCCAAAAAATCGAGTGACACATACCCCGAATGGTGTGTATGGCTTGAATTATCTTTGTGAGGGATACCGCGCATTTTTCAATCATATTGATGAGCCCATGAGAATAATGCTTGATTTGATTCGGCGCAGACGCCCACCCGCAGAAATAATGGATCATAATTTAACATAAATAATAACGATTTAATAACCCTGTATTCAATAGCAGACAAAAAGGAAAGGCGCGTTGGCGCCCTATAAATCCCAATTACCCGCTCCAGATGGATCATGATCTATCCTCTAGATTATCCTACCCCCTTTTACAGGATATACAATCCGGTTCCCATAGCCTGTAATAACCATCATATAGCGGCATAAGACCTGATCCACTTCTCTGTCACCTGTATCAACCAGAAGCGGCCGGCCGCCGAGTGAGAGGATCTTTTCTAAGGTACTGATCACAATGATGTTCCCTGGATCGATCTTACTCAGCACTTTAGGGCTAATCTGCTGGTTCCCCCTACCAAATATAAAACCCTGACCACCTATCGGTGTGACCACAACTTTGGCATTTTGGTTTTCAAGAAGCTGCAATAAGGTCTCCTCATTGGCATCTAACATGACCTGTTTACGATTCTGGACAACATCCACACCGATCAAAGTTTTCTTTAATCCCAGGGCATTCAATATGGGTTGTGTTGTAGTCCCTGGGCCTATGATGTAGCAGCTGTCATCCATATGATCGATGACATCCAGCGCTATCGCTTGCAGGGTTCCCTCTTCACTTGCTGGACTGGGTGATTTCCGGGCTTGGACGAGCTGTCTCTGGTACGGTACCCGCAGGTATCCAACAAGACACGGAGAAATAATGCCCTTCCGGTATGCTTCTTCATCGATGTCCATCACCTCTAATGATTGGAGCGTTTGGATTTCACCCTTGAGGTATTCGGCAGCGAGTTCTCCTGAACTGAGAGGGTTGACCCCGAAAACTGCAGAATGGATCTTGACACCCGCAGGAATCCCTAGTACGGGAACGGACTCACCCACTGCCTCACATATATCTCGTGCTGTTCCATCACCGCCCGCAAATAGAATCAGGTCTACTCCGTGTTCAAGCATATCTTGAGCGGCTCTCCGGCTATCAGCAGCCGTTGTCTTTCCAGATTCAATCTCACCAGTGACGACTGGGGAGTAACCACAATTTGCAGCTGTGTTCTCTCCCATCTCGCCAGGATAAGTGACCAATTTTACCTGATCACCGATTGATACCTTCAGGGACCGCAACGCATCAGATGCCCGGTCTTGAGCTTCTGGGATAGCTCCTAACTCCCGAGCTCGCAGCTGGATTAATTTGCCGTCACTCCCTTTCAACCCAACTCGTCCCCCCAGTCCAGCCACAGGGTTAATGATAAAACCTAATTTTTTCTGATTTGAAGACATCATTTAGCAACCTTGTCTTCCTTGCCAAATTCCCCAGTGATCCATCCAGCTCTTTTGTTGGAACAAAAAGAAAATTGAGCTGGTCCTCTCATAAATAACTATGGCTGACTGGCCAGCCCTCCTGCCAGCTCACCGCCGTCGATGACAAAGTATTGGCCTGTGATCCATGAGGCTTCGTCAGAGGCCAGAAAGGCGAACAAGGAAGCAACATCATCTGGGCTCCCAAGTCTCTTAAGTGGCAACTTTTCATAGAATGACTGCTGCATTTCTGGCGTGTATTCAGCTTCCTGCATAGGAGTCATGATAAAACCCGGGCAGACCGCATTTGCCCTGATAGTTGGCCCTAATTCCAATGCCATTGAGCGAGTGAGTTCAATCACACCGGATTTTGAGGCATTGTAATCACCATAATAGTGATAACCGGCTAATCCATTGGTGGAGCCCATATTGATGATCACGCCGCCTTCCCCGGCGAGCATTTGCAGGGCTGCCTGCTGAGCGACATAAAACACACCATTTAGATTGATATCAATCACTCGTTTCCATTCTTCAGGCGTGATATCAACAAAACGATGCCGGATGCTGATCCCGGCGTTGTTGATCAGGATATCCAACCCTCCCAACCGCTCGTTAAGAGCTTCAAAAGCCGCTTGGACCGACCCGGGAGACGCAACATCACATAGGATGCTCTTCTCTAAACCAGGGAATTGTCCCTCAATGCGCTGGCAGGCCTCCTCATCCCTATCCATGATGATGACCCGTGAACCTTCTGTGAGGAAACGAGCTGCAGTAGAAGTGCCAATCCCGCCAGCTCCACCGGTGATGACAACCCTCTTGTCTTTCAATCCTCTCATGATAGTTGCTCCTATGATTGTTCTCGAAATCCGATCTATCTGTTCTTCTTTTGTTTTAGTTTTCTTTGGTAGGCTCGCCAGGTCACTGCCCATTTTTCAGGATTATCAAGCGTGTCATGATCATCAATACGATGAATTGTGCTGTTGTGCGGTGCTGATTTCACCAAATCAGGATTTGTGCGAGCTTCTTCAGCGATCTTGCGCAGAACTCCAACATATTCATCGATCTCATCCTTTGTATAGGATTCTGTCGGTTCAAGAGTATTTGGTTCGGGCACGACAAAAGGATGATGGCTCGTCCAGTAGTGAAGTCCAAAATCAGCAGCTCGAAGGCCGATATCTTCTGAGGATATCCCTGTATCTTCATATAATTCCTGCCAGCTGTACCGAACCTGCTCTATCCGGTGTTTCCCTTCGGCATAAGGTGCACTGACCCCAGGAATCTCTAGCATCTTCTTGAGCAGGTAGTTGTTATTTAACACTGCAACTTCTGCTACTTCCCGCAAGCCATCAGCTCCTAGGCTCATCGCCCAGGCATAAGCCTTCAACACAACCGGTGCCACACCATAGAATGAGCGAACCTTTCCAATGCTTTCAGGCCGGTCATAATCGAGAAAGTATTTTTTACCATCAAAGCCGACCACAGGTGTAGGCAGGAACTTGGCCAATTCCTCACTCACGCCTGCTGCACCACCTCCAGGACCTCCGCAGCCATGAGGTGTAGCGAAAGTCTTATGCAGGTTGAAGTGACACATATCGAAGCCAGCATCCCGAGCCCGGGTGATGCCCAGGATCCCATTTGCATTGGCTTGATCATAAAAACTCAATCCGCCTGCTTCGTGAATGACATTGACAAAGTCAGCTATGTAAGGATTGAATATTCCAGTATCTTCCGGGTTGGCAATCATTAATCCTGCAGTCCGCTCAGACACGGCTGCTTTGAGAGCGTCAAGATCAGGATACCCATTGCTTTCTGGATAAAGTGTTATGACCTTGTATCCCGCGACTTTTGCACAGGCCGCATTGGAGGGATGTGAGAAAATGGTGGTGATCACCTCATCACGCTGATCCGCCTCTCCATTTGCTTGATGATAGGCCCGCATGATCGCTGCGCAGGTATAGATTGACTGGGAACCGGCTTGAGATTGGAAAGAAAACCGATCCATCCCGGAAATCTCTTTGAGCACTGCCTCAAACCGATACATTATCTCCAGGATCCCCTGGATAGTTTTTTCGTCTTGTAAGGGGTGGATCTCAGCGATTCCTGGCAAGCGGGCCAGCTGCTCATTCACCTTAGGGTTGTATTTCATTGTGCATGTCCCCTGCCCTATGTCGACATTGAGATCAGCACCTAGATTTTCCTGTGAAAGGCGCAGATAATGGCGCAGAACCTGCGCTTGTGAGATCTCAGGCAGGGCAGGATGTTGTTTCCGACGCATCATCTCTGGTATTGATGCCAGGACATCACCTACTTCTTCTTTGATCTCAGCCGCTGCTCTGGGCAACAACACTCCACGCTGTCCCGGCTGGTTCAATTCAAATATGATAGGTTCGTCCCAGCGTGCCTGGTGAAAGCGGCGCAGATTGGGCTTGCCTTCAGTAATGCGATAGTTTCTGATGTCCTGGGTCATAGCACAACCTCCTTAACCGCGGCAGCCAACTTTTCAATATCTGCTTGTTTATGTAATTCAGTTACGCAGTACAGCGCACTGTTTCCTAGCTCTGGATATTCCTGACTGAGATCCTTTCCGCCGAAGATCCCGTGATCAAGGAGAGTGGTATTGATCTCAGCAACAGATTTTCCTGTGCCGTCAAAATTGACCACAAACTCCCTGAAGTAGGGAGATTCGAATGCAGGGGATTTTAAACCTTCGATCTCTGATAATTTTCTAGCAGCAAAGTGGGATTTCTGCATGATAACCTCACCGATCTCTGTCATTCCTTGGGATCCCATCAATGCAAGGTAGACTCCAGCTGTGATACCCCACAAGGCGGAGGCAGTACCAACCCATTCTTTTCCCTGCTCGCGGATCGCAAACGATGTTCTTTCATAGGCAACATCGCCAAATCCATACTCTCCAGGCACAGAGGTTGGCGTGATGCCGAATAATCGGGAAGGATATTCCATCAAGTATTTTTCTTCATCGCGGGTAGCGATAAATCCGGCCTGACCGCCACCGAATTGGATATGCATGCCCAATGATTGAATATCTCCGCATACTATGTCGGCACCATACTGAGATGGCGGGGTTAAAACACCAAGTGTAATTGGGTCAGTCCCAACAATACATTCCGCGCCATATTTATGCGCTAAATCGGCGATTTTTTCGCCCAGGGCTGTGATCACGCCCAGGTAAGAAGGATTCTCAAAGTAGACGGCGCCAGTTCTTTTCGAGATCGATTTCTCAATTTCACCAAGGCTGATATGCCCATTTTCATGATCAAAATCCATAATTTTAATGGATATATCCGGCAAACAGTAGTTCTTGATCATGGAAAGCTTATCAGGATTGATCGGGCCACAAATGAGAGCTTCTTTGCGATCTGTCAGACGGCACGCCATCCGGATCGAGGTCCCTGAAGCTTGAAAACCATCATAGGTGGGCACATTGACAACATCCATTTCAAGCAGCTCACCCATCATGCTGGTATATTCAAAGAGGGCCTGGAACCGCCCATGATCGTCATAAGGTTCGCCGGCATAAGCTGTGAGGAACTCGCTTCGGCCATTTATCTCATCGCAAACTGCAGGAACAAAATGCTGATAACATCCAGCCCCAAGAAAATTGAGATGATCTTTGCAGGTAGCATTTTGCCCGAGGATTTTCTCTACATGCCTGATAAGATCAGGTTCAGATAAAAGAGGCTCTGGTAAATCCATCTTTCCTTTTAATCGCAGGGTTTCAGGAATATCCTCATACAACGTATCGATACTCTCGACTCCAATCTCTTCCAGCATCTGCTTTTTTATCGCAGGTTCAGAGTTAGGGATATACGGATAAACTACTGGTTTATTCTTATCCAAATTTCTACCTCCTAAATTCCATTGATACTATTTATAGTTCAGAATGAGTCAAATCCGGTTATTTGCAGTTGTTTCACTGATATGTTTATGATATATTAGTAATATGTTTAATTATTTTATCAGAAACGCAATAACATACAATATCCAGTTTGTCCCGAAATAAAATGTCAAAAAATGTATCCAAGAAAGAAATCGCTTATCAGGTTATAAAAGAAGGTATTATCTCTGGAATATTGGAAGCCACAAATATTTACACGATTAACGATTTATTTGAAAGATTTGATATTGGAAGGACACCGGCCAGGGAAGCATTGGTCATTCTGGCTTCCGAAGGGCTGATCGTTCCTATACCTAGATCTGGGTATCAAGTAAAACCCATCTCGGTTCAAGATTTGATGGAAATATTTCATTTAAGGAGAGTGCTTGAGATTGAATCAGTAGGCCTCGCTACGGAAAGGATCACCGGAAGCGAAATCAATATCCTTCAAGATAATAACCGCCAGGAACATGCTCTGGCAGGTAGCTTGATATCAAGTGAAACATCGGAAAAATATCGCAAAGGATTTGTGCTGAATTTAGAGTTCCATCAAACGATAGCTAAAGCCTCAGGCAACAAACGTCTGGAAAAAATGATCGTTAATCTATTAACCGAACTGGAACGAGTCCTCGTCCATGACCCCTACCTTGCAGAACCAGGTCAGCACAGCATGATCATTAATCAATTAAGAGAAAGAGATAAACTTGGCTCACAAGAAACCATGAAAGTGCATCTTGAAGATACTGAAAATCGTACATTAAGCCGTTTTTAAGCAACATCAATCCATCCTGGCAGGATTGGGAAACAGTCCTAAAAACCACTATCAAGGACCTAACAGGACTAAGCATGGTACGCCACATTCACTGCCAGATTTCTGAACAATTACATGACATTTAGCCTGGACGTTATTTATCAACTGATCCTGGAAGTTAAAAGGATCTCATAATAAAGGAAATACTTGTAAGAGGATATTATGCTCAACAAGGCAAAAGCTTTACAATCTCAAATGGTTACCTGGCGGCGGGATATCCATATGCATCCCGAACTGGGGTTTGAAGAGCAGCGCACTTCTGCGCTGATCGCGGAAATAATGAATGGGTTGGGGTACCGGGTTCGAACCGGTGTAGGAAAAACCGGTGTAGTAGCGGAACTGGGTGATGGAAAACCTATTGTCGCGATCCGGGCTGATATGGACGCCCTGCCTATCCAGGAAGCCAACCAGGTGCCCTACAAGTCAAAAAATGATGGGGTGATGCATGCCTGCGGCCATGATGCCCATGTGGCAATCGCCATGGGAATAGCCAAACTTCTGACTGATGAGGAATTTTCCGGTACGGTGCGGTTCCTATTCCAGCCCTCTGAGGAAACTGATGATGGAGAGTTCAGCGGCGCTCCCAGAATGATTGAAGATGGTGCGATGGAAGATGTTGACAATGTCCTCGCCCTTCACGTAGATGCGTCAACCCCCACGGGGGAAATTGAGGTTGCTACTGAGTTTGCCTCAGCCGGGGTGGATACTTTGTATGCGACCATCATCGGTCAGGGTGGACATGGCTCAGCCCCGCACGAAGTGATAGACCCAATTTTTATCAGTGGCTATGTGATACTTGCCCTGCATGGGATCGTTTCCAGGAAGCTGAAGCCTTCCGATCCGGCCGTGATCAGCATCGGCTCAATCCACGGCGGCGTGGCAGATAATGTGATCCCGGTAGAAGTAGAATTGCTGGGGACCATCCGCTATTTCACAGCGGACGTGCAGGAAAAACTCCATACCGAGATCAAAAAAGCCATCGAGATTTCACGCACTCTGGGAGGAGACTATAAGATGAAGATCGAAGTGGGTTTTCCTCCCATGCACAATCACCCGGATGTAGTTGCCCTGGTCAAAAAGGTTGCTGGTGAACTGCTGGGTGAGGATAAGATCAACCCACCTGAACCCGATATGGGAGCAGAGGATTTTGCTTATTTCCTGCAGAAAGCTCCTGGCGCCATGTTTATGTTAGGCTGTGAAATTGAGGGTGACACACGCCGGCACCATGACCCCAAATTTGATATTGATGAAGCGTGTTTTCCAATTGGCGCAGCCATTCTCGCCGAAAGTACCCTGAGGTTATTGGGAATGATCAAGAATTGAGGACGGGGTATATCTGCTCCTGATGCAGCACCCGCCAGGGGTGAAATCAGCAGAGTGGAATATAAGAACAGGAACTCCTGCTAACTGCGTGGTATTCAATCGATTTTGCATTTGGTTCTAGTCCAATACCATCCACAGTCTTGGTCCCATCTCGAACCTCATAGTGAAGCAGTAGAGCAATTCCTGGCCATTGTCGCGGACGAAACTGATGCAGATGCGAGAGTAGCGCACATCACGCTCTATCACGATGCAAACCATCAGAGTTATTTAGAAATCCCCATCGCAAAGTAAGGAGCAAACCAAACAAAGACTGCAGTCGATTTATGTTCTTTAGAAAGAAAAAGAGCTGCCTAACCCAGCATCAACCTGACTGGCTGTCAGACGCCTAAACAAATCATATAGGACTTTGGTTCGATTCGAGTTCAATAATGTCTACAGCATAACTGTTGTTAAATAAAGAGATGGGGGTTCCCTGGTTTTAAATTTCAACGCTCAGGCATTGGCTTGAATTATCTTTGTGAGAGATACCGTGCATTTTTCAATCATATTGATGAACCCATGAAAATAATGGTTGATTTGATTCGGCATAGACGCCGACCCGCAGAAATTATAGATCATAAAATGAAATAATCCGATTTCCTGGTTGAATCAAAGTCTCCTTTCCTTATCTTAATGAATACCCTGGTGCAACACTTGTGCAAAGAGAATAGAAAGAATAGAGGATATAGAAAGAAATTTGATGATTTTCTAAATGAACTCAGAAATCTATAGAGAATTGATAGCCACCGATTACAAGAATATCCGTATTTATCATTTCTATCTCAGGATTCGTTTTCGCCTTGGTCTATCTTCCTAATAATTAATAATCCGTTATCAGATACTTCAGGGATGATCAACAACGAATTTGCCATCTTTTATCACATACCTGACATTATCTTTATCCAGCAGTACTTCAATGTCCGAAACTGGATCTTTTCTGACAACCAAAAGATCAGCCAGCTTTCCCTTTTCTACAGTCCCGACCTTATCACCAATACCACACGCTTCAGCGCCATGTTTGGTGGCAGCTGTGATGGCTTCAAGGGGTGTCATTTCAAGGACATCAACCAGTAATTTAATTTCACTGATATTGAACTTGCCGTATGGTGTAGCGGAATCGGCCCAGGTA
>Ga0209834_10000832_pt1 | contig 18121 bp, 17 predicted proteins | sample Mar14236cmmetaG_FD_184134 | JGI IMG/M metagenome (GOLD analysis project Ga0209834, IMG submission 184134) | Marine hydrothermal vent microbial communities from Guaymas Basin, Gulf of California to study Microbial Dark Matter (Phase II) - Marker... ...
AATCTACCATATGTTGAGTACTCCATTGTTGAAGCGGGAATCCCCTTATTTCAATGAGGGGAGGAAGTCAATGTAATAAGCCAAAACTGCCCTTTTGATTAAACGAAATATGGACACTTGTTGCAGAAAGCTTCCACTCAAAGGAACGGAAGCTTTCTGCCTCTTTGATCGAACCTGCCAGTAGATCATTTTCTCTGAGTTACTACCAACTCACGAGCTCGAAGGTAATCCCGAAACTGTATTGCTCATTGGGTGATAGTGTTTCTTTGAATCTCTCGTCAGTAAGTCTTACTGATGGTGATCCTCCAACGCACTCCTGCCAGTTTTTCCCCCATATTTGGACATAATGCCTCGAGTAGGTATTTGTCAAGATCTTTTTCAGGACATATTTTCCTCTACTGACTCCAAAAAACTCAAGATCATTTTCCAAGGTGATCAGTTCATATTCCTCAAAATCTTCTAAGCTTCTACCATTCAGATCTGGGAAATCTGTCGTTATGACCCCATCGGAAAGATGGAAGTTGGTGAATTCTTTTACAGAAATAACAACTTCGCTTTCAGATACGTTTTGTACAATTACATTGATGAAAATTCTTGGGTTGTTATCTTTAATCACCAATTCTATTGTTGTGTTTAATTTTTCTACTGGATTCATACCCCTTAAAATGATTCTGGCTTCGTTGTCAGCTTCGATGATTTCATACTTCTCATATGGATAAGGCTGATTACTTCTTGGATTCCATGGAATGGAGATGTAAAATCCACCCAGTTCGAAGACATATTGGGATGTCACTTCATCCAGGAAAGGTAAGATATATGGATCTTCCGAAGAGAAAATCATTTCTTCTCTTTCATCACATAAAGGGTGAAGTCGCCAGATTATTCTTCCTCTATTTGGTAGAACTTCTAAGACAAACAGGCCGTTATTGATTCTCAATATATCCGGGTTTGACGAAGTGACATGTAGTTCGTCAACAGCCAGTATCTCTCGATTTTCTACTGAAACTTGTACGCCCAAAACCTCTACAATTATCAGTATCGCAAGGAACAGGAGTAGTTTCCCTTTTCCCATGTCTAATCCCCCCATTCAGTCCTTTAAAGCTCCAGAGGACAGTCCAGAAATGAACTGCCTGGTAAAAGGCAAAAATAACATTATTATCGGTACAACAACCAAAGTTGTAGCAGCCAGCAGTGGTCCCCATTCTATATACTGATCTGTCATGTAAGTGGCCAATCCTAAGGGAACAGTCTTCTTCCAGTCTGATGTTATTATTATCTGCGCAAGTGAATATTCGCCCCACGTGGTTACCAAAACGTACATGAAAGTCGTTACTATTCCAGGAAGGCTCATTGGCAAAGTTATAGAAACAAATGCTCTGAAACTCGATGCACCATCAACCTTGGCTGCTTCTTCTAACTCAACTGGAATCGCCTGAAAGAACGATTTCAGAAACCAGACAGCAAAGGGAGTATTGATCGCAACATACACCAAAATGAGCCCTATCAAATTATCCGTTAATCGCATTCTTGCAAGCAGACTATATATGGGCAAAAGAAGTGGAATTCCGGGTAAAACATAGATGATTAGAAGCATCCTGCTGAAGATATCACTTCCAGGGAATGGATATCTAGACAGACCATAGGCGCCTATCACAGCCAAGAAATTCGCAAACGCACTTGCCAGAATTCCCACAATTAAACTGTTGACAACATTTTGTGGGAAATCTTTTGAGGGATATCTTGTGAAAAATATGAATTCATAGTGCTTGAAAGTGAACTCTCTTGGAAACAGAGATGGCTTCAACGTCATTATTTCTTTGAAACTCTTGAAGGATGAACTTATTATCCAGAAAAATGGAAAAAGCAAGGCTATGAGTATCAGGACTATTATTAGTTTTCTTACAGACTCTTTGAACAGATCAAGCCACTCCTTTCTTTTCTCTTGGCGTGAATACTATGAAGTAGATGACGGCAACACCTATTAGAATTAGAGTTGATATTAAAGCGGCTGCGGAAGCTCTTCCTGCCTCGTATGTCTTGAACGCGAGTTTGTAGATGTAGGTTGGCAGGGTCATTGTGGAATTGGCTGGTCCACCTTGGGTTGTCAGCCATATCAAGTCGAAAGTGTTGAAACTCCACATGAAGGCAAGCAACCCAACAAACCAAATTATCCTTCCAATCAATGGAAAAGTTATATGGATAAGCCTTCTAAAAGAATTTGCCCCGTCAACCTTAGCAGCGTCATACAACGATGTGGGAATAGTGGACAACGCCGCCAGCATTAGGATAGTTCCGAAAGGTATGAAGTGCCAGGAATTTATCAGCACTAATATGTGAAACGCTAAGGATGTAGAACCGAGAAAATTCACCAAAGGCAGGCCTAAACCCTTTATCAAGTAATTCACGTAACCTATGTTAGGTTCCAGGAGCCATCTCCATACTATTGAAACCACTACCATGGGTAATATCCAGGGAATCAACAATACACTTCGCACAAATTGATAAAATCTTCCCTTCCTGTTTAAAAGCAGAGCCAAAAGCAGTGGAACTGTTAACTGAATCAAAAGGTTTTCAGCAGTCCACAGAAAGCTCTTGCCAATGGAATCGATAAAGGTTTCATCTTCGAGTAAATCGAGGTAATTCTTCAAGCCGGTAAAGGCAGGATTCTTTTCAAATCCAAATCTAACATCTCTGAGAGAATTGTTCAGCATAGTAATTATTGGAAGGACAACAATGAATAAAACCAATATAATAACTGGAAGAACAAATATCAATCCTCTATATTTTTTCATCCAAGTTCCTCCAAATGCTCTTTATGGTAGACATAAAGGTGGGGATACCTCCCCACCTTAGAGACTATTTCATAAACGATTCCATTTTTTCTTCAGCCCACTTCACAGCATCAACAACACCCATTTTGTTTGTCACAACATTTTGAATCATTTCTGCAAGGGTATTCGCTCCTGAGATGCTTCCTATTGCCAGATTAACAGCGGAACCCGTTTCAAAACCGTACAACGTTCCATAATTCGTCGCCTCGATTATGACTTCGTTCATGTGCCTGAAAGCCTTTATAATAGGATCATTCCAGTAGTACTCGGATTCCTGAGCTGCCTTTGTGACAGGAACGAAGGAACCTGGCTCCATCTGCGCTGTTAGTATGGCGTTTATGTCTGGCCTCATTATGAATATCAAGAATTTCTTAACAGCTTCAAGATGCCCCTTCTCAACGGCTGATTTGAATATGTGTACATCATTGGGATATATAAGATTTCCCTCGACACCATCTATGGGGTACGGTTGAATCACTGCATCCAAGTCGTAGTTTTCTAAGTCGTAGAAGCGTTTCTGCAAGCCTCCGAAATATGGCATCATGGCTATCTTTCCAGCGCTGAAGTTCATCTCAATTTCTCCCCAAGCCCAGCCGGTCGAACCAGGAGGAGAAAACATATACAGGTCTTTATAAAATTCCACAGCTCTGAGTGTTTGAGGTGAGTTAAAGGTTAAATTTCCTTTTTCGTCGAAGAACTTCACCCCAAGATTTGCCATTATCGTGTAAACCTGTTCCTGAGTACAAAGATTATTTCCTGCAGTTAGCCCTATTCCGTATATTGTGTCTCCTTTCTCACTTGAAAGGAGGGTGATCTTCTGCGCGGCAAGGAGTAGTTCATTCCACGTCCTCGGTGGTTCTTTTGTGCCGAGATATTGCTCAAGAATGCTTGGACGGTATATCAAGACCATTGGCATGGTCCATATTGGAACTCCCCAATACTTCCCGTTGATTTTGTAAGGAGCCAACTGAGATTGGACATATTGATACTTCGAGTCTAATTCCTGGATTATGTCATCGACGGGAATGATTGCGTTTGCTTCATATGCCGTTATGGTTAATTCTGGGAGAGAAAACTGAAAATCTGGTGTTGTTCCAGCTTCGATTGCGGCTAATGTTTTTGTCCAAGCATCACCCCAGGGTACAACTTGTTGGATCACTTTGATATCCGGATTTTCCTTTTGAAACAGATTGATTATTTTCTGAAAGGCGGCGACTCTGTGTGCAGGCGCTTCATGATGCCAAAAAACTATCGTCGTGGTACCCAAAATCACCAAGGGAAGTGCCGTTAGCAACACTAACAAAATCACGAATTTTCTCATTACCTATCCCTCCCGGTCAACAGTATTTTCGAAAGATTTCTGAACATTTCAAACCGTTTCAAGATCTTACTCTCACCCCCTTTGCTCAGTGCGTTCAATTTGCTGACTTTTACCATATTTGCCTGCGCTTGGCGAATATCGTTATAAATCCCGCAACCAACTGTCCCTACTATCGCGGCGCCGACTATAGACGCTTCTTTTTGATCTGAAACGTAGATATTTCTGGATTCATACAAGGAGAGAGCTATATCCTGAATTATCGGAACCTTGGCTGCCAATGATTGAAGAACTAAATTGTCTTTTTCCTCTGTGAACGCTTCAATTACATTTGATGACTCTTTCAACGAAAAGATCGCTCCTTCGATTAAAGCTCTGCAGAATTCAGCTTCTGAATCTTGATCACTTATATTTAGAAATGCTCCAAGGGGTTCATAAATCATGTGCGGAGTTCCAGTCCCTTGAATGAAAGGTAGATACAACAGGTTCATATCTTCTTTCGATTCACCCGCAAGCTTGAACACTTCACTGGTATCTCTTGCCAGTATTCGTGAAAACCAGTCAAAAGAGTAGCCACCAGCTGGTACAGTTCCGAGATAAAAGTAATTTTCTAAATCAACAAATAGAAAGGTGAAGATTTTGCCTCTGAGTTTGTCTAACAACTTCGAATCTGTTGTCAATAGCTGCCCAGCTGTTCCTAGTACCAGAACAAATGTGTTGTTGTCCACTTTGCTGCCAAGTGCGGCAGTTGCCAGATCTCCTGCGCCAATTACCACTGGAATCCCAGGTTTCAATCCTGTTATCCTGGCTATGTCTTCTCTCAAATTGCCAATCTTTTCATAGCTATTGACGACATCTGGAAGAACAGAAACGCTTAGGCCGAGCTCTGCAAGAAATTCTTTATCCCAAGATTTGCTTGTCAGATTGAACATCAATGTTCCAGAGGCATCGGTGAAATCCGTGAAAACCTCTCTGCAAAGTTTAAAGGCTATGAAATCCTTTGGCTGAAGTATTTTCCAAACGGACTTGAAGATACTGGGTTCAGTGTTTTTTAAGTGCAGTAGCTTTGGCAAAGGAAATCCTGGGATAGCAGGGTTGAAGAATTTCTCACTAATAACATCTCTGTATTCTCTATTCAGAAATTCACATTCTTTGCTCGCTCTCAAGTCATTCCAAAGCCAGGCGTCAAAGATCGGTTCTCCATTTCTGTCAATTGTAAGTAACGCGTGCATGTTTCCAGTCAACGCTATCGCATCAAAGTTATTGTTGCTTTCCAAATCAATCAATTCGGGAATTAGTCTCAAAGTCTCAGAGAACCAACATTCTGCAGACTGCTCTGTTGGGGATTTTCGCGGCAGAGCGCTGCTAACGATATTTCTGATTTCTCCTGTCTCATCAACGCAAGCGATTTTTAGTCGCGTCGTTCCAATATCAATGACCAGCACTTTGCTCATACATCACCTCTAAGGCATCATGAGAATTCTCTTGAAAAAATCGTTCTGAAGGATTTTTTCGTTTTTACCCATTCCCTGAGGGATATTGGCACTCGTAAAGACGTTGGGTTCTATGCCTTTTTTGACTAACTCCTCGGCAATTTCCATGGAGATTGAATGAAGAATAAATGCTCCCAATATAGTTGAGATGGGGCCCATCAGATTGCCTGCGATTTCCATCGTGGCATCACCGGGATCAACGTGATTATCTATTATTACGTCAGGCTCAGTGTCCAACAGCTTCTTGCCTGAACTGTGGTTGCTTGGGAATTCTCTGTAGGCAATAGAAGTTATCACTACGAGCCTCACCCCCAAATCTTTTGCTCTCAGCGCTACTTCAACAGGGACTGCGTTCTTACCAGAAGTTGAAATTATTACGAGAATGTCACCTTTTTCCAGCCTTGAGCAAGAGACTATGTCTCTTCCAAACTGCTCATTCCTTTCCATCAAACTCGTAAGAACAGGTTTTGCGTTCGTTACACTGAGACCTGGGGCAAATAGGGGCTCATACTCTGCAAGTGAACCAGCACGATAAAAGACTTCCTCTGCGAGAATGGAGGAATGCGTGCATCCAAAAATGTATATGTGCTTTTTATTCAATATTGCGTTGGTTATTAGCAGTGCGGCTTTCTTTATGTTGCTTTCTTCGTTTTCGCATACTTGGCTCAATTTTGCAACGATTTTTTCTGAGTATTCCTTCATTAACGACACTTTCATCCCTCCAAATTATTTGTGAAGTGAGAACTTGAAAACATATATATCGCCTCTATAATGTGATCTGACAAGCTCTAAAGGTCTGTTGTCTTTCAAATATGTTTTCCTAATTCTCGAGATAGAGCACAGATCAGGGGGACATTGAAGTAGCCTTGATACAAGCCTTGGAATTCTCTCAACCCGCATTTCTTCTTCTCCGTAATCCGGTGGATATCCAAGGGATTCAAGAGCCTCGTATAAAGAAACATCGCCACTGAAATCTATCTCACACAATCTTTCGAGCTTCTTGTCAAGTGAAAGATTGATGTAAGCTTCCTGATATGCCACTGCTATATTTTCCATATATCTGATACGCGCCAGAAGCAATACTCGTGACAGACTTGTTATCGAGAAAAATCTTCTCACTTCCTTATCAGGTTCAATGAGTTTTTTCTCCATAACCTTGCTGCTGGCGCTGTAACCAAGATCTCTCATCTCATGTAAAAAGCCTTTCAGGCAATTAGGATATTGTATTGTTTTTGGTGGTGCTACAAAAGTTCCTTTGCCTGCTTTTCTAAGGACAAGACCTCTTTTCTGCAGATTGTTGAGTGCTGTTCTTACTGTTGTTCTGCTGACTGAGTATTTTCTAATTAGCTCCTCTTCCGTAGGTAGTTTGTCGTTCGGTTTTAGTGAGGAAATCAGCGACTCCAACTCTTTTTCTATGAGGTAATAAGCTGGCAGTTTCTTTAGATATTCATCTTCTAATCTCAAATATTTCACTTCCAATAAGTATAAAATGTAGTATTGTAATTACAATACTATATTTTACGCCCAGCATAATGGTAAGTCAAGAAAAACTCTTCATCAAAGCCGCTCAGTTTTTTCACAAATGACCAAATCTCAATTGATCAGCTTTTTGTGATAAGCTTAGTTGAGCCGTATGGAGCCCACAGTAGAACCAGCCGACATTTCAGTGTTTGAAAATCTTTAGTTCTATCGTATTGAAATGAGAGCTAAAACTTTTGATGTGTTTCCCACACGGGTTTTTACTTGGATTTAAGCTTTGGAAAAGGGGAAATGAGGCATGTGGGTATATGGATTACCTTTTCAAAATGGTGTGGTGTTTCATGACAAAGATTCCAATACACTTCGTTTTTCACTGAGAAAAATAGATTTTGGCTATGCAATAAAAGGGGAAATTCCTGTCTCTTTTAAGAGAGTAGAAGTGTTCAAGGTGAAGGCAGATTCCGCCCAAGTTTTCGGTAAAATGTGCGTTGTCGGACCGGATTTCGTGGTCGGGTTTTTGAAACACAATGGTGGAATTATTGAGATTGAGAAACAAAAAGACTATCTTGTGGGATACCTGAACTGTTACAAGAAAGGCTTTGAGGAAAGATCATGCTCAGAGGCCTCTTTTGTAATTCTCCAGGGATGTAAGAGAGAATTCTTGCTTAAAGAATACCTCAGATTGGTGGCAAGAGAGAACGAGATTGTTTTAACACCATCGTCATCATTCACTGTGCTCACTGCAGGTTTTAGAGACTTAGATCAAAGGATCTTTGAAGCGAAGAATTGTGGCTGCCAGGTTTTGTTACTAAGAGAACTTGAGGGATCGCTTGAAGATTTTGTAAGAAAGTGCAGGAACAATGGCCTTCTTGCAGGGATAGAAGTTGAGTTTGAGCCTGTATTCCTTGAAAAACTCAGGAAACACGGTTTTCAATTTTTCGAAGTGTTCTTTGAAGAAAATGATCGAAACCATGTTGAGAAAGCAAGGCAGGTTTTGAAAGATCTGGTTCTTGTTGCAAAAGGTGTCTCACCACTCACCACGATTGCACTGACAGACGGTTTGGTTCTAAAGAATGCAAAAATGAGTTTGCAAGATCTTGTAAAAAATAGTCTTCTTCAGAAGATAACACCTCTGTATGTGGAAGTAGATGACTTCACCGAGGAATGGTTGAAAGTGTGCGGTGCACTTGGCTACGGAGTGATTTTCAACAAGAGAGCTGATAAAGTTGATTACGCAAAGGTATCTTGCGTCGGGAAAGTCTATGCACAGCAATGTGAAATAATTTATCTTGACAAAAACAATGTTCACAAAAAGTTTTTGGTTTCTAAAGATTCGTTAAGAACTGAAGATGAATTGGCCTCGCGGTTGGTAAAACACACAAAACTTCGACAAGATGGGAGATTTTTCCACTTCTATGATGAGAGGTGAGAAAATGCTTGAGCTGAGATACAATCCTTTAACAGATGAATGGATAATCGTTTCCGCAGAAACACAGAGAAGGCCTGTACAACCATCTCAACAAAGTTGCCCAATATGTGCTGGTGGAATTGAGCTTCCAGAGGAATACGATCTTGTGGCTTTTGAAAATAGATTCCCTGCTCTTAAGAGGCAGCCTCCACAAATTCATGAAGAGGGTGGTTTTTTTCAAAAAGCGAGATCTTTCGGAGTCTGTGAAGTTGTTGTGTACACAAAGGATCACAACACAGCTTTACCGGGTATGCCTTTGAAACAGGTAGAAAAACTTGTTGAGATGTGGATCGATAGAACTATCGAGCTGTCTAAGCACGATTTTGTCAAGTATGTTTTCATTTTTGAAAACAGGGGGAAAGAAGTTGGAGCGAGTTTATCCCATCCTCACGGACAGATCTATGCGTTTCCATTTGTCCCCAAAAGAGTTCAAGCCAAGATTGAGGCAATGGGAAAGTGGTACCAGGAAAAGAAAGAATGCTTGATATGCCAGGTGGTAGGTAATGAAACAAAAGATCGCAAGAGAATTGTGTATGAGACAAGCTCATTTGTGGCATTGGTTCCATTTTACGCCAGATTCCCGTTCGAAGTACATGTGTATCCTAAAAGGCACGTAACGACTGTTTTCGAACTTTCATCCAGAGAAAGAAGCGAATTTGCGAAGGTTCTCAAGGTTGTCACGGCCAAGTACGATGGTTTGTTTGATCAAGAGTTTCCATATATGATGATGTTCTTTCAGAAGCCTTTTAACTGTAACTTGAGAAGTGATCTGTTCCATTTCCATGTTGAATTCAATCCCCCAAAGAGAGATAAAGATAAGATAAAGTGGATGGCAAGTGTCGAAACAGGCACATGGACATTTATTAACCCTGTTCTTCCGGAAGAATCAGCCAGAATGTTGAGAGAGGTGAAAGTGGAGGGAATCTGATGGCAAAATTCAGGGCTCCTGGTAGAGTGAACATCATCGGGGAACACACAGATTACAACGATGGATTTGTGTTGCCTTTTGCAATTGATAGATACGTTGAAGCTGAAATTGAAATAGACAGCCAGTTTGTATTTTCTTCGCAAATGATGGATGAAACGATTGTTTTGAGAAAATACGAACAACTGGGCAAGTGGACGGATTATCTAATGGGTGTCATCCACGCGATTGACCAGAAGGGGTGCGACGTGCCACCAGTTAGAATCAGTGTAACATCAACGCTCCCTACAGGGGCTGGTCTCTCAAGCTCAGCCGCTTTGGAAACTGCAGTGGCTTATGGGTTGAGCAAAATTATGAATCTCGAATTAGAGAAAAAAGAACTTGTCGAAATAGCTGTGAAAGCGGAAAGAGAATTCGTGGGCGTAAAGTGTGGGGTGATGGATCAATTCACATGTGTCTTTGCAAGAAGAAATCATGCAATCTTCCTGGATACTTCAGACTTAAGCTATGAATATGTGCCGCTGAATATAGAAGATTTTGAGTTCGCGTTGATTGACTCGAATACAAAGCACGAACTTTCCTCATCTGAATACAACAAGAGACGTAAAGAGTGTGAAGAAGTGCTCAAGATATTGAAGAAAAAGTCATTCAAAGAAGTGAGCTACGAAGATCTTCGATGCTTGGAAAGAACACTGAGGAAACGTGCAAAACACGTGCTTGATGAAAATAATCGTGTCTCCGTTGCCGTGAAGGCTCTAAAGAACTCTGACATCTCCCTGCTCGGCAATTTGTTGTACGAATCTCACATGAGCCTGAGGGATCTTTATGAAGTTTCATGTGAGGAAACAGATTTTATAGTCGATTTCCTCAAGAGATCAGGGAATGTAGTTGGTGCAAGAATGATTGGTGGCGGATTTGGAGGAAGTGTACTAATTCTTACCAGACGTGGGTACATAGAAGACGTTTTTGAGAAGCTCGCAAAAGATTATTTCAAGGCGTTCGAAAAAAAACCAAATTTGATCAAAATAAAGAGCAGCGATGGTGTAAATATGTGCGGCGCATAGGAGTGCCTTTAGAGCTACACAAAAAGGTAGTCCTGAACTAAATGCTGTGTCAAAGTGGTGTTTCGGTGAAGACAAACCTTTCATAGATTTTCAAGATACTCTTTGCTATCGTCTCCCAGGAGAATTTCTCCTTGACCATTTTTAAGGCGTTTCCTGACAATTTATCTGAGAGCGTGGTGTCCTCGAGTACCTCTCTTATTTTACGTTTCATATCTTGCTCATTTCCTGGCTCAAAGAGAAGACCTGTTCTTCTATCCTTCACTACCGTTGGAATGCCGCCTATATTCGATGCCACTACTGGAGTTCTCGCTACCATGGCCTCAAGTATGACAAGTCCAAGCGCCTCCTCCCATATTGAAGGTACACATAACACATCACTGTGAATGAAAAAATCAACGATCTCGTCTTTCAAGTGTGGAAGTAGCAGTATATTCTCTTTACCAGTGATCATCTTCTTTAGTGTGTTTTCATAGCTTCCAGAACCAGTAATCACTATAGTTGCGTCTGGAAAAGCAGGGGCAATGTTCACCAGGTGCTGTGCACCTTTCTCCTTGATGAGGCGTCCTACATAAAGGATCACCTTGTCTTTTAAGTTGTATTTCAATCTCCACTTATTTTTCGACATTGACGGTTTTGAATACCTTGACAAATCAACACCACCAGGTATGGTAATAGCTTTTTCTTTGAGCAAGGGGAATTCCTCCACTACCTTGCTTTTTAACGCATCGCTAACTGCCATGACCTGATCTATGTCTTCAACACATTTCGAGATCAACTGCTTGAATCTTTTGTCTCTTTCCAATACGAACATTCCTGTGCCATGCGCCGTGACAACCACCGATGTACCGAACAAATTTCTGAGTAATGACGCTATGGGACACCAAATTCCAAGATGTTGGACGTGAATAATGTCGGGACGAAATTTTTCAAATACTTTCAATGTTTCTTGTAAATAAAGGGATATTATTTGAGCTATTTCGTGAGAATCATACTCCAAAAAGCTGCGTGAGGGTTCCGTTGGATGTGATGTGAACACAGGAACCGGGCTTATTTTTACATTATGAGTAATGTATCTCTCTTTTGATGAAGGACCCGGATAGACGACACAAACCCTGTGCTTTTTACTAAGCTCCTCTGCCAGTTTTCTTACATATGTTCCACTCCCCGAACCCCGCAAAGGGACAGAATGCAGCATAAGTATCCGCAAAGTTTCCACCTCAAATGTTTTGGGTTATTCCTTTCCACAGAGTGATTGTTTCTATAAGCTCAGAAATTATATCTTCTCTTTTCTGGTACACGTAGGGGATTTTTGCGTTTTCCATACAGTTCTCAAAACCCTTCTTGTCACCTTCAGAAAGATATTTCATTGCCATCATTTTGGAATGCTCTATTATCCGGTCTTCGAGGTCATCTTGCATAAATATTCCAGGGTAAGGTAAAAACTCTTCGAAAGCGACTTTTTGAACTCTTTCATCTTGCAAATGTCTCCGAAACTTCTCACGTAGATACAAGAATCGGTAGATATCTTCTCTTGCCTTTTTCCAGTGCGGTGTCTTTTTCTTTGGCGGGCAATGCTTGACAAACAACTTTGAATCAAAATAGAATCTGTATCCAAGCATTCGCGCGTTAAAGACATAGTCCATATCTTCCCCACGATTCACACACGGGTCAAAGCAAACATTTTGCATTACTTCCCTTGAGATGACCATATTCCCGCCAAGTGCAACCATTGTCGCCTTAAATCTTGGTTTTCCGCTCATTAGGCGCTCAAACGCTTTGTTGAACGATACATCTTTTGGCCACCATTTGATCTCCCAGAAATTGGCATAGTTTGGCCTGTTTTGTTTGTAATACCCAGCTTTTCCAAGAATTGTGCCGTTGTCTTCCGCCACTGAATAGATACCTTCTTCTGATTTCTCAAAGTAGCTCTTGTCTATCAGGAGTTCATCATCGTCGAGGAAAACACCAAGATCACTGCCTGTTTCGAGTGCTGCAAGTAGGCAGAGATTTCTAACTTTAGAGTAGTTGCTTGGCTCAATGGGGGAAAAATCATTTACACCTTTTTTATTCAACTTCAACTTCAAGCAGTTGAGCCAGGAATAGGAGCATAGTTTGAGCTCCATCCTGTTGAAATAATCCTTCAAATAGGATCCGAGCAGTTTTTCAACCTCATCCCTAAGATCTCTCCTGTTCGAAACACCTACCACCCTTACGGGTATTTCTCCTTTCTTGATCTCATCGAATTCTAAAAGGTTATCCAACAACTTAGCGAGTGTGCCTTCACTGTTCAATGGGGTTGGATGATCAAAAATGATTTCCTCGGTACCATCCGTTGGACCCCAGTATGTTGGGATGACTACGCATTTTTTGATTTCAATTACCTCCTTTTATCCTTTTACTGCACCACTTGTAAATCCTGATACAAAGTATCTTTGCAGGAAAATGAAGAAAATTAGCACTGGTATAGATATGACAATTCCAGCAGCCATTACTAAGTTCCACGAAGTCATGAACTCTTGCTGGAACTCGTACAATCCCAGCGGCAAAGTTCTTGTGTTGCTATTTGTCAGCACTGTTGCAAACAGAACCTCGTTCCAGGACTTCATGAATGAAAGAATTGCCACCGTGGCGATTCCCGGTTTAGCTGCTGGAAGGATTATTTTTGTGAACGCCTTGAAATTGTCGCAACCATCTGTAAGAGCAACCTCCCTGAGTTCCGATGGTATCGTATCAAAGTAGCCTCGCATGATCCATATGGCAAAAGGCGCTACAAAAGCAGTGTAAGTGATTACAAGCCCGGGATAGGTACCAATGAGAGGAATCCCAAGTTTATTCTTGATAAGTATGAAGATCAAGTAATACGGTAACAAGAATAAAATACCGGGGAACATTTGTGTTATCAAAAAGGTAATCCCAATAGTTTTCCTTCCAGGAAATCTGAATTTCGAGAGCCCATAACCAGCAAACACTGCCACTACAGTGGCCAGGGCCATGGATAAGAGTGAAACTATCAAGCTGTTTTTGTAATATTTTGCCATCGGAATGGCCTTCCATATGTCGAGATAGTTCAAAAACCTTATCCTGCTTGGGAAAAGACTCGGATGCATTGTGTAGATATCCTCTGGATATTTTAACGAGGAGACTACAAGCCAGTACAAAGGGAAGAGAACAAATAACAGTAGAAAGACAATTCCTACCACTTTGAAGGTCTTCTTCAGTACTCTCTTTCTCATTATTCTGCCTCCAGCTTTGTGAATCGGAGATAAGCCAATATAAGAATCAACATAATTAGCATCATGACAACACTCATCGCAGCTCCCATTCCGAAATCCCAATTCTTAAAGGATCTAATCCAGATATTCAGTGAAAGAATGTTGGCCTCCTTAGAGGGAGAGCCACCTGTGAGAATGAATGGAACAGTAAAGTTGTTAAATGACCACAATGCTGTTAGAACAGTGAGAACAGTGATTGTTGGCGAAATTGACGGAAGTGTGATACGCGTGAACTTCTGCCAATCTGAAGCACCATCAACTGTTGCCGCTTCGTACAGCTCGCCCGGAATACTCTGCAAGCTGGCGAGAATTGTGATAAACCACAACGGCCAACGAACCCATACATTGCCGATTATTATCGACAACAAAGCCATCTTTCCTGTTAGCCAAGAAATAGGTTCGCTCACTAACCCTGTTTTCAACAGTATGGAGTTGATTATCCCCCAGTCTTGCAGGAACATGAATCTGAGGTTTGTCAGGCTGACAACACCTGGGAGGATATAAGGTATAAGCAGAACTCCTCTGATAACGTTTCTGCCCTTGAAATAGCCATTCAACAAAACTGCCCCAAGAATACCTAAGATGAAACATCCAAAAACAGATGCAATCACAAAGATCAACGTATAACTAAGTGAAGACCAGAAGACACCTTGGATGCTACTCAAAGCCCTTGTGTAGTTTGCAAAGCCAACAAATGGAGCTTGTGTCCAGTCTCTTATGTAGTAGACGTTCAGTCCTCTAAAACTGATATACACTCCCCAAATTGTGGGAATAATATGCACAAAGAAAGTCAAAATAATTGCCGGTATGAGTAGTCTGTACGCAAACAGCGCGTTTCTTGCCTTTAGTGATGTCATCGTGGTGAGTCACCTCTAATCAGCAATAACAATAATATGGGGGGAGTCCCCCCCATATTTGTAGATTATTTGTACGAATCAAGTGCTTGCTGCAGTTCTTTGTCATATTCTTTCAGGAGAGAACGAATTTTCTCGTCATCCAGGTTATCATTTGCATTCGCACTGAAGATATCAACAATAATTTGAGGGACAAATCTTTCCATTGCGCCCCATGCCGGATGAATAGGATAGTGACTTCCAGCATCACCAATCATTTTGAAATCTTTCCACATCTCAGCATACGGTTCTTGATGGAAGAAAGGCTCTTCATAAGCAGCTTTTACTGTAGGGGCTACAAACATCTTTTCAGCAAGTAATGCTTGGATTTCCGGTCGTGTGAGGAACTTAATCCATTTCATAGCTGCTTCTTTGTTCTTCGATTCCACTGATATCATGAGATCACTTCCACCGACAAAGCCCGTCCTGAGATTCTCGTTTTTCCCAGGTTGAAGTGCAATGCCAATTTTACCGGATTTCAGCCACTCTTCAGATATCTTTCGGTCTACTTTCAACATAAACCAGGGACCTGGATACATAAATGCAACATCTCCGTTGAAAAAGGAAACGCAGATTTCGTTATGTCCCATATCAGCAAGTCCAGGCGACATTACTTTGTATTTTCCAAGCATGTCTGCCCAGAATTTAACAGACTCGAAGGCTTTCTCAGAATCGAGAAGCACTTCGTCTCCATCTTCAGAGATGATGTCTGTGTTATTCTGCCAAAGAAAGCTTCCCACGTAGTGTCCATTACCCTTTCCTCTTAATCCTACAGGGTATTCTATTTCTCCTTTTTCTTTCAAGAAAATGGCAGAATATAAGAGATCTCCCCAGGTTTTCGGTGGATTTGGAAGATCATACTTTTCCATGAGATCTTTTCTGTACACTAGAGCTCTGATGTCTGCAAACCAAGGAACGGCGTACATGCGCCCATCATACCCTCTTGTCTTCCAAGGGCCTCCGAGGAAATACTCCTTGCCTCCAAAGTAATTCTCCATGTCAGTGAGATCAACAAATGCTTTAGTTGCTTGCAAAGCTCCTACCCATGTCGTTCCCACCTGAGTGACATCTGGCCCCTGTCCAGAGGCAACCATTGCCATCAATTTAGTCCAACCTTCGCCCCAGCTTGTAAACTCGACATTAACTTTGATGCCTGTTTCCTTTTCAAACAACGGAACTGCCTCGGCGATGAACTCTCTCGCACCCGAACCGCTCATCATCATAAAGTTGATGGTTGTTGCAAATGTTATGATACCGGTAACACTAATCACCAAAAAAACAAACAGTACCTTTTTCATATCAACACCTCCTCATTATAAAGTTCCGGCTACTACGCGCTTTCTCTAATAATCAAGCGTGTAGGCAGCTTTACATGCTTCTCTGAATCATTTGGTTGTGTCTCATCCATTATCTGCAGTAATGTCCTGGCTGCAATCTCCCCCATTAAAGTCATATCTTGAGAAACGGTGGTCAAAGAGGGAAACACATATTCAGAAATGTGAATGTTATCAAATCCCACGACCCGAACGTCTTTGGGGACATCAAATCCCCTCTTCCTTAACCCTCTTAAAGCTCCAATCGCTATGAGATCCGTGAAGCAGAAAAGCGCATCAAAGCTCGGATGTTTCTCAATCAACTCTTCAACTGCTTTCACTCCCCCTCTAAGTGTGTTTTCCGCAGGCACGGAAATTGCTTCTAAATTGTGCTCACACATGACATCTGTGTATGCCCTTAGTCTTTCCTCCACTGAGGGCTTCGTTCCAATTCCTGTAATGTAGCAAATCTCACGTGAGCCTTTCGCAATCAAGTACTCAACTGCCATTCTTGCACCATTGTAGTTGTTCGATGACACAGAGTAAAAATCGTACGTACCCCCCGGATCTTCACCAACAAGTACAACAGGAATGTCATTACTTTTGAGCGCTTTCAGAAGAGATTTCTCATGAGTTCCCTCGAAGAGAATCAGTCCATCTATCAAGCCAGAATTCACGTAATCAATGAAAAGGGAAGCGCTTTGTTCATCAGACATGTTAAAAATCATGGAGCGATAGTTATGTTTCTTGAACCAGTTAGAGGCGGCCCGAACGCATTCCCCATAAAATGGTGGTATGACGAAATCTTCGTTAGATTTCACAATAAATCCAAATGTATTTGACCTGCTTCCTGCGAGTATTCTGGCGACAAATCTGGGTTTGTACTCATATTTTTTCATGGAGTTCAAGATCCTTATCAGCGTGCCCCTCTTCAGCTTTTCTGGATTATTAATAGCTCGGGAAACCGTCATTTTTGAAACTCCAGCATCTTTGGCAATCATTTCGATTGTTACTCTTTTTCTCATGGACTCACCTCTGTTGATGTTACCGTTAACATTATTCCACAAACAACCCTCCAACCAAAACTCGATTATGAAAGATTATCAACAATCTACGGCTTCTACTTGTCGTCATCACACTGATGCTTATTATTTCTTGCTCTCTTTATTACTTGCTTCAGGAATGTTTCGATGCTTTCAAGCACACTAATCTTTCTGTTAATCGGTGGGGACAGATTCAAGGGTACAAGTCAGACCTGATGATTTCGGCCCAATTTTTTCCTTAGACCATATGGTTGATTCTCTTCATATGTCAGATTTAAGTGTACTATTGGTTGAAGAATGCGTTTATTCTGTCAAGTCCCTGTCGATTTTCTGAATCCTTGGGTACATAGCCATCAATCAATTTGCACAGATATTTGTCACAGTGAGCGAAATTTTTCAATTCCCTTACTTACTCTTCACTGAAGTTGATCGTCGTCTCTCAGCATTTTTTACTAGCATTTTCACAAACTCATCAAGTCGTTTCTTCACTTCAGGGACCTCAATTAAGTCGCCTTTGATTGAATTCTTTCCGTATTCTCTTGAAGGAAATAAAAGTACTTCTGGCCAAAAGCCAAGGTTTGCGAAACTGTAGAGAGCCTCATGAAGAGCCATGTCACCCCCCGCTGAAAGATTTCCAACAATTATGAAGTTTATCTTCTTCAAGAATGACTTTGTGTAGTGATCAAAGCTTTTGAAAATGGCTTGGGATCTTTCAGCAAAAGCGAAATACATAGATGAAAGGTGCGCCCCATAGGTCGGGATTGCGAAGATCACGATATCTGCGTTCTCGCATTTCTTATAGATATCGGGGATGTCATCCTTTATTGGGCATTCCTTATTAGCGAAACATTCATAGTTACAGTGATTGCATGATCTGATATCAAGTTGTGAAGCTTTTATGATCTCTACCTCGGAGCCGTATTCTCGAAATCTGTCCAAACAGTAGGTTGCCAGCTTTGAGCAGTTTCCTTCCTTTCTCGCGCTGAATACCACTGCAAGAACTTTCATCTAAACTCTGGCGG
>Ga0209834_10000836_pt1 | contig 18080 bp, 20 predicted proteins | sample Mar14236cmmetaG_FD_184134 | JGI IMG/M metagenome (GOLD analysis project Ga0209834, IMG submission 184134) | Marine hydrothermal vent microbial communities from Guaymas Basin, Gulf of California to study Microbial Dark Matter (Phase II) - Marker... ...
CTTATGGAGACCCTCCTCATACTCAAGAAGGGCACGCAGGCACCGGGAATAATCAAGGAGATAGGCCCTCACCTGAAGGGTGCGCTAATCGGTGCCATCAAGTTTGAGGGGTGAGCCCCAGTAAAGGAGGCGGACCGTCAGGGCCGCCATCAAGACGAGGCAGTACGGGAACATCTCCGGCACGAGGAGTGCCAGAGGGAAGTAGATCAGTGTCATCAGGAACAGAAATGCGGTCTGCCCCTTAAGTCTTATTCCCTTTACTTTTACCATTCCCGTGGCAGCGTAGACTCCCGTAATAATGATGAGGGAGCTGTTCATCAGGAAGTCCTTGACGTATGCTGGTGTGTCTGGGGTTGTGGGGAGTGCTATCTCGGACGGCAGTCCAAAGGCCTCATAGAGCAGGAAGACGCCGATTCCCGTTATGAGGAGGTACGCGTAGTTTCTGAGGTGCCTCTTGGGGAAGGCTATCACGAATATCAGCGGCATCAGGGCGAGGTAGGGGTTTATCACCACCGCCAGGAGGGTGAACAGGGACAGCACACCCGTCTGGAGGAGCGCCTTCCACCTCTCGGGCGAGAACGTCACGTTGCTGATTATGGAGAGAGATATCGTGAAACTCGCAAGGCCCAGGGCACCGCCGCTTACCTCACTGAAGCTCTCCCTGAACATCGGGGCGACGAAGGTCAGTCCGAAGACCAGAAAACCCAGCTCGCGGGACCTCTTCGGGGCTAGATAGAATGCGAAAGACATCATCAGAAGTATAAGGAGCCAGTGGATGAATATTATGTTCTCCTCTATGGGGGCTACCGTTCTGAAGACTGCCCCCATGATGGCGCTCAGGGGAGAATCGGGTGAGCCTCCAACTGCGAATTTTAGGGCGGACGATAGGTATTCCAGGAATTCATCCGAGAGTCCCGGCCTTTCCGCCGTGAGGTACCAGAGGATGAAGAGGGAAGCCGCCAGGGCGTAGAACCTTCCTGCGTGGCTGTCGTCGCTGCTGAGGAGGACGAGGAACACGGTGATTATGGTGAGCACCAGCGTCAGAAATGTGGCCACAGAGCCGCGGGGAGGGTTCCACAGCCCCTCAAATGCCCTCTCGGTGAGGTATATACTGTTCTCCGAACCCGTTATGAGAACGGTGTCGTTGAGAACAACGATCGCGGGAAGAAGAGAGGCGTTCTCGGGGAGTCCCGTCCGGTTCCAGACGGAGGCCATGAGCCCGTTGTTGTAAACGTTGCCGACGAGAACCAGGGTGTCGTTTCCGTGACGCTTGACTGTGTAGAGCTTTTCGTCCACGTAGTACGCCCATCCCCTCGCCCATGTCTCGTTGCCCGGGACAACGGTGTATGTGGAATTTGAGCTCAGAAACGAGTGGAATGCCTCAGGGTTTAGATAATATATCAACTCACCGGCAGAAACGACTGGAACCGCCAGCAGGAGGATGAGCGCAATTAGAACTGGAATCCTCTTCATGCTCTCCCTCCCACTACAATACCGGGAGGTGGTTAAAAAGTTAATGGGAAAACCCTAAAGGAAAAGAGGATTACTCCTCCGTATTGCTCCGCATCTCTTCGAGCTTCTTGACGAGCTTATCGGCTATCTCCATAAAGGCCTTGGCGGCGATTGTGTCCCCCTGGAGGACTATTGGTATGCCAGCATCGCTCGCCTCCCTGGCCTTGAGGTCTATGGGTATCTCGCCGAGGAAGTCAACGCCTTCCTTCTCTGCCAGCTTCCTGCCTCCGCCCTTTCCGAAGAGGTCTATCTCTTTACCACAGTGCGGGCAGATGAGGTAGCTCATGTTCTCGATGACGGCCACGTAGGGCACCTCCATGGTCTTCATCATGTTGACCGCCTTGCCCGTGTCGAGCAGGGCTACTTCCTGTGGTGTGGTAACGATGACCGCGGCGTCGAGCTGGAGGGTCTGGGTGACGGTGAGTATCTGGTCACCGGTTCCGGGCGGGAAGTCTATTATCATGAAGTCCAGCTCGCCCCATCTGACGTCTCCGAGGAGCTGTTTGATAGCCTTGGTGACAAGGGCTCCACGCCAGATTATTGGCTGGTCCTCCGGGACGAGGAACCCCATGCTCATGACCTTTATCGGAGTGGTCTGGCCGAGGAAGTCGTTCATGGGGGGTATCATCTCGAACCTGTTCTCGTCAACCTTCTCCGCGAAGACCTCCGCCTTGTCAACGCCGAGCATCTTTGCCACGTTCGGCCCGTGCACATCAGCGTCGAGTATCCCGACGAAGTAGCCCTTCTTTGCCAGGGCCGCGGCGAGGTTAACTGCAACGGTGCTCTTTCCAACGCCACCCTTGCCGCTGAGGACGGCTATCTTGTACTTCCACTTCTTCTGCTTCTCGTTTATCCTCTGGGTGAGTGGGTCAGCGCCCAGTCCTCCTACGTTGAGTGTGGGAGCTTTGATCGTCATCTAATTCACCTCCGGTTTAGGTTGCCCTAAGAGACTTAAAAAGTTTTGTCCAAAAATCTAGCAGTATTGCCCATGTTTGGGTACTAAATCCTTCTTCCTTTCAGTTTTCCAACGTCCCGGCGGGTGTTCACGTTGAAGAAGCCCTCCCGCCATTCTTCCGGCAGTTCCGCGATGTCCACGTAGCAGGCGCCACCTTCCCGCACCGCAAGGTTTATGGAGTACTCTCCAGCCTTTATCTTTTTCTCGATGAATGGGAGGAAATCCCGAGAATACGCCGCGTGGAGGGGTTCAAGGTAACCGTTTGCCCACCTGGGCACGCAGGCCGGCTTTTTTGCCCGATGGAACATATCTATGATAAAGTCGATTAGCTCCGGGACGAGGAGGGGCATGTCCCCCGCCACCACGAAGGCATCGCCGAGGCCCAGTGCGGTATAGATGCCGCCCATCGGGCCGATCATGAGACTATCGATGAGAACCTCATAGCCAAGTGCCCGGATTTTGTCGGCGTTCTCCCTGGATGCGATTAGGACTATCCTGTCTATTTCTCGTGCCAGTTCGAGCCTCTCGATAGTGTGGAGAATGAGGGGCTTCCCGTCGATTCTGACCAATAGCTTGTCGCTACCGAATCGCCTGCTTCTGCCCCCCGCCAGAACCGCTGCGATCACACCTCACACCTCAGAACGGGCTTCTTAAGTGAATTCTCTCAGAAAAAGTGCTGGTGGCTCTCTTTTAGCTGCATCAAAATGAGGAAACAAAAGGGGAGGAGTTCACTCCTCCGGCTTCGGGAGGGTGACCTCAACGCCGAGGACTTTCCACATGGCCTTGATCTGCTCGCGCATGACGTCTATAGCCTCTGGCTGCTTGAAGAGGTGCTTGAATCTGCCCTGGAGCTTGAGGTACTCCTCGATGGGCTTCTTGAACTCGATGGCGACGATCTTTCCGCCCTCGCGAGTGACCTTGGCTCCTCCTCCGGGCGGCTGTATCTTGATGTTGTGGAAGTCGCCGTTCTCAATCTCGAAGAGCGGCCAGACACCGGTCTCGATGGCGAGCCTGGTGACCTCAATGCTCTTCTCGGGCGGGACGCGCCAGCCCGGAACACAGGTACACTGGACCTGGACGAAGGCCGGGCCGTCGACCTTGGCGGCCTTCTTCATCTTCCTGATGTAGTCGTAGGGGTTGGCAACGCTTGCGGTGGCGACGTACGGAATCCTGTGGGCGGCGGCGATGAGGGCGACCCACTTCTTGGGCTTGTCCTCACCGATGGAGTACTTGCCCGGCGGGCTGGTGGTGGTCCAGGCTCCGTATGGGGTTGAGCTTGACCTCTGGATTCCGGTGTTCATGTAAGCCTCGTTGTCGTACATGAGGTAGACAACGTTGTGCCAGCGCTCGAGCATACCGCTGAGGGCCTGCATACCGATGTCGGCGGTACCACCGTCACCGCCTATGGCAAGTATCTTGCCCTTCCTTCCGAGCTTCTTCCAGGCCGCCTCGACACCACTCGCAACGGCACCTGCGTTCTCGAAGGCGACGTGGATCCACGGGGCCTTCCAGGCGGTGTACGGGAAGACGGCGGAAACGACCTCCATACATCCGGTGGCCTGGGCTACGGCGAAGGCGTTTGGATCGCCGTACTTCTCTTCCATGGCCTCACTAAAGGCCTTTGTGGCAAGCTTCAGAGAGGCAGCACAGCCACACCCGGCACAGGCGGCGTGGCCAGGTGCCCAGTACTCGCGAGTAGTGATAGGGGGCTTCCTAACGGCCATCTTCCTCACCTCACAGTATCTCCTTTCTAAGTCCTATCCAGTTGACCTCATCAAACTCCTCTCCAGCGAGGGCATTCTTGGCGATCGCGAATGCCTCGTCGAGGTCCTTGAACGTGACGTCCCTTCCACCGAGACCGAGGATGAAGTCAACGATCTTCGGCTTCTCGCTCTCGTTGATGAGAGCCCTGCTGAAGTCCTGGAAGAGGGCTCCACCAACGCTGAAGGTGATGTTCTTCTCAAGAAGCGCGAGAACCTTGGCCTTCTTCGCAAGCTCCCTGACCTCCTCGGTCGGGAACGGCCTGTAGACGGTGACCTTGGCGGCACCGACCTTGATGCCCTCCTCGCGGAGCTTGTCAACGTACTCCTTGACGGTTCCGGCGAGGGAACCCATGGTGACGAAGATTATGTCAGCGTCGTCGGTCCTGTACTCCTCGATCTTCTGGTACTTCCTTCCGAACTTCTTCTCGAACTCGGCGAAGACCTCGTCGATGACCTTCTTGGCGTTCTCGTTGGCCTCCCAGACGGTGTACCTGGCCTCCATGTAGTGGGCCGGGAATCCGAGCGCACCCTGGGTGATCGGCCTGGCCGGGTCGAGGTAGGCGTGCTTCGGCTCGTACTCGCCGAGGAACTCGTCAACGAGCTCTTGGTCCGGTATCTCGACAGGTTCGACGGTGTGGGTCAGGATGAAGGCGTCGAAGCCGACCATCGCCGGGAGGAGGACGCGCTCGTCCTCGGCGACCTTGAAGGCCATCAGGATAAGGTCAAGGGCCTCCTGGTTGTTCTCGGCGTAGAACTGGAGCCAGCCGGTGTCGCGCTCGCTTATGGTGTCCTGCCAGTCGTTCCAGATGTTGATCGGAGCGGAGAGGGCACGGTTTCCAATGGCCATAACTATCGGGAGCCTCATTCCAGCGGCGATGAAGAGTATCTCGTGCATGAGGGCGAGACCCTGAGAAGCGGTAGCGGTGAAAGTCCTAACGCCGGCAGCGGAGGCACCGACACAGGCGGATATGGCTGAGTGCTCGCTCTCGACCTTGACGAACTCAGCGTCGAGCTCTCCATCGGCAACGAACTCACTGATCTTCTCCGGAACGAGCGTTGACGGGGTAATGGGGAACGCGGCAACAACCTTCGGCTTGGCAAGCTTCGCGGCCCATGCGGCCGCCTCGTTTGCCTTCATAACTTTCCTAATCGGCATCTTTCACCACCTCACTTGGTCTCCCTAACCATGGTTATGGCACCGACGGGGCACTCGTTCGCACAAATTCCACAGCCCTTACAGTAGTCGTAGTCGAAGACCGGGTAACCCTCTTCGTCAATGTAGATTGACGGCTCCGGGCAGTAAATGTAGCAGAGGTAGCACCTGGTGCACTTGTCCCTGTTAAACTCCGGCATGAAAACTCTCCAGCTTCCGGTCTTGTTCACGACGCTACTTCCCGGGATGTAAACAATCGCTCCGGGAGTCATCTTTTCGCTATACTCCTTCTGAACCCTCTCAATTTCGGCCTTAAACGGACTCTCGGCCATATTTATCACCTCAGGTGACTTATCAGGTGGAAACTAAACTTTAAAGGTAAAGATGGAAAGCTCAGCCGAAGACCTCGGCGAGCTTCTTGAGCTTCTCCCACTCGCGGAGCACCCAGTTCTGGAGGCTCTCAATGTCCTCCTGGGTCATGTACTTGAACCTGCCCTGGAGCTTGAGGAACTCCTCTATCGGCTTCGGCTCCTTCTTCGGTGAGGGCATGTTGATCTTGTATTTTCCGTTCTCGTACTCAAAGAGCGGGAAGTATGCTGTCTGAACTGCGAGGCGGGCAAGCTCAATGCTCTTGTCGGTTGGAGCACGCCAGCCGGTCGGGCACGGGGCAAAGAGCTGGATAAAGCTCGGTCCCTTTATCTCCCTCGCCTTCTTGAGCTTCCTTATGAAGTCCTCCGGATAGGCAACGCTTGCGGTGGCTGCGTAGGGTATCTCGTGGGCTATGACGATGTCGATGACCTTCTTCTTGTGCCTCTTCTCAAGGAAGTGCTTCTTTCCACCCGGTGTGTTGGTGGTCCAGGCTCCGTATGGGGTTGAACTTGACCTCTGAATTCCGGTGTTCATGTAAGCCTCGTTGTCGTACATGATGTAGAGAGCGTCGTGGCCCCTCTCAAGGAATCCGCTGAGGGCCTGGAGACCAATGTCGGCCGTACCACCGTCGCCGGCCCAGCCGACGACCATGACTCCGTCCTCGCCCTTAACCTTGTAGCCCTTGGCCTTGAGGGCCGCCTCGATACCGCCCATGACGGCACCGGTGGTCTCAAAGGCCGTGTGGAAGAGCGGGGCATCGAGGGTTGAGTAGGGCCACGGACCTGCTATGATGGTCGAACAGCAAGCCGGGATTGTGAAGATGGTCTTCCTACCGTATGTCTTGAGGACATAGCGAAGACCCAGGGCAGCGCCACACCCCTGGCATGCAGTGTGGCCTGCGTAAAAGTGCTCGTCAGCCGGAATGCTCAACCTCTTCTTAACGTTCTCGGGAATCTGCATAGTTCTCACCTCTTAAGGTGGTACCAGTCCACCTCTACATCAAGTTCTCCCTTATCGATGATGGCCTTCATGTTCTCGGCTATCTTCTTGACGTCAGCGACCGTGAAGTCCCTGCCTCCGAGGCCGACGATGTAGTTCTTCATGATCGGGTGGGCATCGGTGTTGTAGAGTACACCCTTGGCCTCGTTGAAGAGTATGCCCTCCTGGCCGAAGGAGAAGTTCCTGTCGAGGACCGCAATTCCCTCAACGTTCTTCGCCAGCTCGTAGAGCTCTTCGCTCGGGAACGGCCTGAACCAGCGGACCTTGGCGGCGCCGACCTTGTAGCCCTCCTCGCGGAGGATGTCAACGGCCTGCTTGACGGTTCCCATGAGAGAGCCCATGCCCATGAAGACGAAGTCGGCGTCCTCGGTCCTGTAGAGCTCGATCATCTGGCTGTAGTCCCTTCCAAAGCGCTCGCCGAACTCCTTTCCGACCTCGCGGATGACCTTCTTGGCGTCTTCCATGGCCTTGGCGATCTTGTAGCGGAACTCGTAGTAGTCGGCGGGAGTTCCGAGGGCACCCACGGATATCGGGTTGTCGAAGTCAGTGAGGGTGTAGAGCGGCTTCCTCGGCGGGAGGAACTCGTCAACGAGCTCCTGCGGGATCATCTCGACGACGTCGTAGGTGTGGCTCAGTATGAAGGCGCTCTCAATGACCATCGCGGGCAGGTTGACGGTCTCGGCTATCTTGAAGGACATCAGAACGCCGTCGTAAACTTCCTGGTTGTTCTCGGCGTAGAACTGGAGCCAGCCGGTGTCCCTCTGTGCCAGGCTGTCGGTCTGGTCGTCCCAGACGCTCCAGGGAGGAGCCATGGCACGGTTAACATCAACCATAACTATCGGGAGTCTTGCTCCGGCGGCCCAGTGGAGCATCTCGTGCATCAGGGCGAGACCCTGGGCCGAGGTAGCGGTGAATGCCCTGGCACCGGCCGCGGAAGCTCCGATACATGCGGCCATGGCCGAGTGCTCGCTCTCAACGGGAACGTACTGAAGGTTTTCAACTTCACCGTTGGCTATGAACTCGGCTATCTTCTCGATAATGCTGGTCTGAGGGGTGATTGGGTAAGCCGCCACGACCTCAACGCGGGCGTGCTTGGCGGCGTAAGCGGCCGCGTAGTTACCGCTCACGACCTTCCTAATGGGTTTGTACTCCATAACCAACACCTCACTTCTCCTCTTTCTCCATGGTTATTGCTTTGGTCGGGCACTCGTTCGCACAAATGCCGCAGCCCTTACAGTAGTCGTAATCAACTCCTATGTAGCCGTCCTCGCGGATGTATATCGCCGGCTCCGGGCAGAACTTCCAGCAGATGTAGCACTTGACACACTTGTCCTTGTTGAATACCGGTATGAAAGTCCTCCAGTCTCCGGTGAAGTTGCTGAGAGTTGTCCCCAGGCTCACTGGGGCCTCTGGGTATTCGTCAACACTCTTGAGGACGATTTTAGCGGCCCCTTCCTTCTTTTCACCAAACAGTGTGTTCAACTTCATCACCACCTTGTCCGGGTTAAAGGTAAGGAAAGAAGATCAGAGCTCGTAGATGACGGTCTTGTTGAAGGCTTCCTCTGCGGCCTTAGCGTTCTTCTCTCCGAGGGAGCCGGAGAAGACTTCCTGGATGGCCTTCTGAACGTGCTCAAGGCTGACAACACCGGTGGCCTTGGCGACGGCACCGAGGATTGAGGTGTTAGTGATCGGCAGTCCGAGGATGTCAAGGGCTATGGTGGTGGCGTCAACGAGGGCGAGCTTGGCCGGCTTCTTCTTGAGCTTCTCAAGGACTTCCTCCTTGCTCTTCTCTGTGTTGATGATGACTATTCCGTCGTCCTTGAGACCGGCGGTAACGTCGACGGTGTCGAGAAGGCTCGGGTCGAGGACGACCACGATGTCCGGCTCGTAAATCTGGGTCTTAATCCTTATCGGCTTCTCGTCGATCCTGGTGAAAGCCGTAACCGGCGCTCCACGCCTCTCAACACCGAAGAACGGGAACGCCTGGACGTACTTGCCCTCAAGGAAAGCGGCTGAGGCTAGTATGTTGGCAGCGGTAACTGCACCCTGTCCACCCCTACCGTGAAAACGAATCTCGATCATCTTCTCTGCCTCCTCAAATTTTTCAAAGTTTATTCATCCAATGCATTTATTTAAGTTTCGGTATTGGCTTAAGTCCACTTCGGCGGGTGCCTTTGGGTAGGTATGAACGTTGTCATTCGTCAATGGCAAAAGTAGTTCATTGGTTTTCGAAAAAGTTCGTCCGCTAAATTTTTAAAATCGATAAACTAACGGCCAATATATAGTCTATATAGTGGTGGTTAAAATGGATGGCTTGGCGGTGGCGGCTGTTGCGGTTGCGTTTTACATTGCTTGGAACATAGGCTCCAACGATTCCGCAAACGCTATGGGCACCGCGGTTGGGGCGGGGATACTGAGCTTCCGCCAGGCCACCCTTACCATAGCCATTTTTGTCCTCATGGGGGCCTACCTCAAGGGGTACAAGGTCATGAAGACCGTCGGGAAAGGAATTGTGCCTGAGGGTTACCTCACGATGGAGATGGCCGTGATAGCGCTTCTCGCCGCCGGGGTGTGGGTCACGATAGCCACCGTCAGAGGGCTTCCTGTCTCCACGACCCAGGCGATAGTCGGCGGAGTCATAGGGGTGGGTCTCGCCACAGATGCCCCCGTGAACTGGTGGACTCTTGCCAAGATAGCCTCTGCGTGGGTGGTTTCCCCCATACTCTCCGGCGTTCTGGCGATAGTTCTGTACAAGTTTTACTCCAAAGTCATCTCTAGCATAAAAAGCGTCTCAACGATTGAGACCCTTTACAAGGCCCTCGCCATACTCGGAGGTTCTTACATGGCCTTCAACTTCGGGACAAACGAAGTGGCCAACGCCTCGGGGCCCCTCGTCGGTGCGGGGTTCATGGAGCCCAAAGTTGCAGGGATATTTGGGGCAATAGCTCTCTCCCTCGGTGCCCTCACGTTCAGCTATGCGGTGATGCACACTGTCGGGAAGAGGATAACTGCCCTCGGCCCGGTCTCGGCCTTTGCCGCCCAGTTCGGCTCAGCCATCGCCGTCAGCCTTGCCAACTTTTTCGGCCTCCCCGTAAGCTCCAGCCAGTCCGTAGTGGGGGGCGTGGTCGGGGTGGGCCTTCTCGCGGGCAGGGGTGTTGAAAAATCCGTTATCAGGGACATCGTCTTCGGCTGGGTGGCGACGCCACTGACTGCGATATTCATCTCCCTTGGAATCTTCAAGGCTTTCTCACTGGTCGGACTGGTTTAGCCGCTTTATCCCAACGCCAAGCCTCGTCAGCTCCTTTATCATCCCCGTCTGGACGTACGCTTCTATCCTTGTCTCTTCCCCGTACTCGACGTCCAGAACCTCACCGATTGCATTTATTAGGGCCATTACCTGCGGCACCTTCTCGGGCTCTTCCACGGTTATCTCAAAGGCGCCGTACTTCGGCAGGGTCAGCACGGTGTCCTCAAGTGCACTGTAGAGCTCCCCAAGCTCCCCCAGCTTTGCGGATATGGAGACTATCCTTGACACGTTTATTCCGCGCTCTTCCGTTATTTGTCTTATCTTCTCTGCCTTGTCGCGGACGTCTTCCTCGCTCGTCAGGTCCCTCTTGTTCAGCACAACTATCATCGGCTTATCGAGGGCTTTCAGCTCCCTGAGAACGTTTAGAGAGGCCAGGAATTTCCTCCTTATTTCACCCCAGGGCTCGCTGGCGTCGAGGACGAGGAGGACTATATCGGCCTTCACTATCTCCTCGAGGGTGGAGTGGAACGCCTCGACTATGAATGGCGGCAGGCCGTCGATGAAGCCAACGGTATCTGTGACGAGAACCCTCTTTCCGCCGAGTTTGAAGCGCCTCGTCGTCGTGTCCAGCGTGGTAAACATCTGGTTTCTTGCCTCTATGTCCTCCCCTGCGAGGGCGTTGAGCAGAGTGGACTTCCCGGCGTTGGTATAGCCTGCGAGGGCGATGAGTATGAAGCCGACCTCCTCACGGCGCTTCCGCTTCACTTCTCTATCGGCCTTAACTCTCTCCAGCTCCTTCCTTATCTTGCCCATCCTGTACCTGATGTGCTTGAGGTACTGCTGGGTCTGGTATTCACCCATGCCCTTGAAACCTGCCCTATCGCCGAGTTTTATCCGCCTTATGGCTTCCTTCACGAGGGGAACCTCGTACTGTAGCGAGGCGAGTTCAACCTGGAGTTTGGCCTCCTTCGAGTGCGCCCTCCTCTCGAATATCTCAAGAACAAGCTGCCACTTGTCGATGATTTCAACCTTCAGCTCCTTCCAGAGGTTGTACGCCTGGCTCGGACTGAGCTTGTTGGCGAACACAACCCTCTCCGGCTCCAGCTCCTGAACCAGCTCTTTAAGCTCCTCCAGCTTCCCCTTTCCGATGTTGTACTTCGGGTGCTCGTCCCTGTTCTGTTCGAGTATCGCCACTACCTCATATCCAGCACTCCTCAGAAGCTCCTCGAACTCCTCGCGGCTAATCCTGTCCCTGCGTGATTTCCTTATGACGCCTATGGCCCTCATCAACATAGCCTCATTTTATCCGTTTATATCCTTTTGGAACAATGATTATCGAGACCCGTCTTGCCGCGTTTCTTATAATGGGTGGTTTTATATCGCCCGTGAAGGTTATAAATGGCTCTGAAAAAGAGTATGGATAAGTGGGTTATCCTTCTGCTTTGTCTGGATAAAGGAAAGTTTCTCAGCTCTCGGTGAGCTTGAGAATGGCCTCCGCGAGGTCGCCGTTTGCCTCCTCAAGTGCCTTCTTTGCCGTCTCGTAGTCAACGCCCGCCTGCTCCATGACGAGCTTGATGTCCTCCTCGGAGACCTTCACGATGGCCCTGACCTCCTCGCTTCCAGGGACGATCTGGTAGCTCTTCTCGCCCTGTGCGGTTATTACAGTAATGATCGGCTCCTTGAGAACTATCTCCTTGTTCTCCATCCTGATTATGACTTCTTCAACGCCCTCAAGCTCCTCCATCTTGATGCCCATCTGGCGCATGAGCTTCTTCATCTGCCTTGGGTTCATTCCCATCATCTCTACCACCTGTGGAGAGTTCTCCTCGGATTTTAAAAAGGTTGGCAAAGTTTTTAGGTGCTCTCTCAGATTATATTCGGTGGGAACATGGCTTACATCCCTCGAACCGTCCCAACGGACTCCCAGATTTTGTTTGGCCTTGTGGGGATAGCTGTTCTCTTTCTGGTGGCGTGGTTTATCTTTGATTGGATGACGAAGTATGCCGAGAGGAAAAAGCGGGAGCTCGAGGAAGAACTTGAAGAGCTAGAAAAAACTGGGGAACTGTATTAGTTTCCCGTTTGCAGAACTGTTTATCGTTCAAAATCGATAAAATTGGAGATAAAAGGGGATTCCCGAGGTTAAGCCTCCTTCTTCTCCTCGCCCGGGAAGTGGGAAGTCTCCTCGTTGGCCTTCATTATCTTTGCCCTGTACTCCTCGTACTTCTTTCTAGCCTCTTCCGCCTTCTCCTTCTCGCCGAGGTACTCATACGCCTCCGCAACGTGCTTCCACCACATCGGGTCTTCCTCGGCCTCCTTAAGGCAGTATTCGAGGAATTTCTGGTAAGCCTCCCTCGCGAGGTCTTCCTTTCCGAGCTTCCTCGCTATGTTGCCGACGTCCTCCCAGAAGACGCCCTCCTCCTCGGCTTCCTTCTTGTAATACTCCAGTGCCTTCTCCCACGCTTCCCTGGCCTTCTCCTCGTTGCCCAGCTCCTCGTAGAGCTTTGCCACGTCCTCCCAGAACCACGGCTCCTCCTCGGCATAGCGCTCAAGGGCCTTAGCTGCCCTCTCCATATTGCCGGCCTTCTTCCAGTACTCGTGGGCCTCCTTCAGGTAGTAGGTGTCCTTCTCCTTCTCGTAAAGGGCCTCGTATATCTCCGCGGCCTTCTCGTACTTGCCGGCCTTCTCGTAGGCCCAGGCGGCGCTCTCCATCCAGCCGAGCTTCTCGTACATCTCGGCCGCCTTCAGGTAATTTCCTGCCTTCTCGTACTTTCTGGCTGCCGCCTTGTACCTGCCCGTCCTCTCAAGCTTCTCGGCAGAGCGGAAGCGGTCGGCCAGGCTCAGGTCGGGCTCGCTGATGTACCAGATGCCGAAGGCAACGACCGCGATGAAGAAGACTATTATCCCCCACACGGGGTTCAGGTAGCTCCACTCGGAGCGGCTCCAGGTGGCGCTCAGGTAGAGGCCGTAGGCGCTTATGGCTGTGAGAATCGCCAGTATCGTCCCGTACTTCCAGCTCTCGGCGTAGAGCGTCAGCCCCATGAAGAACAGCAGCATCAGGGTAACGCCGAGGAAGCCGAGGGTAAGTATTACCTGGAGCAGCAGCTTCCAGCCGCCGTACCAGACTATTCCTGCGGCTATTGCCACAACTGCTATCAGGAAACTGATCAGGTATGCTTTGAGTTTGTCCATTCTTCCACCCCCTCAATTTTGAGCAGGAATACCTTCTCGTCCAGTCTCGGAGTGTAGTAACCGATGCCGTCGTGTGCAACGACGCGATGGCATGGAACAGCTATTGGATAGGGGTTCCTCCTCATTGCCCCACCTATGGCCCGCGGTGACGTGCCAAGAGCCTTGGCAAGGCTACCGTACGTTATAACGCTTCCTCTTTTAACGTTTTTCGTGAGCCACTCGTAAACCTTCTTTTCGAAGGCTGTTACACCCTCAAAGGATAGTTCCGGCAGAATTTCGGCGTTGCTTACCCTGCCAACGATGACATCCCTGATGAGATGGGGATAATTCGAGCTTTCACGTTCGGTGCTGACGTCCACGCCCCTTTTTCTTAGAAACTCGGTGATACGGTCAAGGTTTTTCTCGAACTGCTCTTTATCCAGCGAGAAAGTTATTCCCTGAATTTTTTCGGAGTAAACCACACTTATCCACACATCTCTACCGGCGATGTGAAACTTCTCGACGCTCAGCATCTTCACAGTCCTCCAGCTTTAGGGCAGCTTTCCTTAGGGGCCCCATGAGGGTGTGGACTTCCCTCCCATAGAGAAAGGCCCTCCCAACTGCCCTTTGAAACACCTTCACAAAGATTCTCTTTCTCTCGGCGTCCTTGGGATAGTTGAGTGCATCCAAAAGTCTCTTCCAAACATTTACAAGCTCTTCCTTCTCCCTTCTCGTGGCTGGCTCAAGAGATAGGACTTCTGCTCCCGGCCTCTCCTTCGCCAGCTCGTAGAGGATAACGGCCACCGACTGGGCGAGGTTCATTACTGGATATGCATCGCTTGTTGGAATCGTTACTGTGAGGTCGAGCCTTTCCAGCTCCTCATTTTTCAGGCCGATGCTCTCCCGCCCGAAGAACAGACCGACCCTTCCGGGGTAATCCCGTATGGTCTCCCGGAGCTCCCAGGGCATCAGCGGTGCCCTCTCTGGGATGTAGCTTTTTCCGGGCTTTCCAGTTGTTCCAACTGTGAGGTCAAAGAGCTCAAGTGCCTCATGAAAGCTCTCCAATATCAGCGCGTTTTCAAGGACGTCCACCGCGTGGACGGCGTAGCTGTAGCTCTCCTCGGTAATGTTCGGATTGACGAGAACTAACCTTGAGAACCCGAAGTTTTTCATTGTTCTCGCTATCATCCCGATGTTCGCCGGCCCCTCCGGCTCAACGAGCACTATCGAGATCATCGGTAACGCTTTAAGGGTAGCTCTTTAAACAGTTGTGGTGGTGTAATGAAAATTTACGTGCTCGGGGCCGGGAGCATAGGCTCGCTTTTTGGCGCGCTCCTAGTGCGGGCCGGAAACGATGTCACTCTGATAGGAAGGGAGAACCAGGTGAGGGCGATAAACGAGAACGGCCTGCGCGTCTCGGGGGTTGAGGAGTTCACCGTTCACCCCCAAGCCAGCCCCACCGCCCCGGATGAGCCGCCGGACCTTCTGATTCTGGCCACGAAGTCGTACTCCACAAAGACAGCCCTTGAGTGTGCCCGGAGGTGCATAGGGCCGGATACGTGGATACTCAGCATTCAGAACGGGCTCGGCAACGAAGACCTCGCCTTAAAGGTCACCCCCAACGTCATGGGTGGAATAACCACAAACGGGGCGATGCTGGTTGAGTGGGGCCACGTGCGCTGGACCGGGCGTGGACTGACGATTATTGGAAAGTATCCCGCGGGAGAAGACCCCTTCGTGGAAAAGGTGGCCGAGGTTTTCAGGTCCGCAGGTCTTGAAACATCAGTTACGGAGAGCGTTATCGGCTGGAAGTGGGCTAAGGTCATAGTCAACTCCGTCATCAACGGTCTTGGAACGGTTCTGGAAGTGAAAAACGGTGCGCTGAAGGACGACCCCTATCTCGAGGGAATATCCGTGGAGATAGCGAGAGAAGGCTGCACCGTGGCCCAGCAGCTCGGTGTGGAGTTTGAGGTGCATCCGCTGGAACTGCTGTGGGATACCATAGAGCGGACGCGGGGGAACTACAACTCGACGCTCCAGGATATACGGCGCGGGAAGAGGACGGAGGTGGACTACATCCACGGAAAGATAGTGGAGTACGCCCGCTCTGTGGGCCTGGAGGCGCCCAGGAACGAGCTTTTGTGGGCCCTGATCAAGGCCAGGGAAAATCTAAATAAACCCGGTGGTGAACTTTAGACTGGGGGTTTGAAGATGCCCATATTCGGGGGTAAAGAGAGCAGTGTTTTTGAGGTCATAGACGAGCACCTTAAGGTTGTCAATGAGTCCCTTGTGGCCTTCAGGGAGATGGTTGCCGCTTACCTCGACGGCGACCTTGAGAGGGCGAGGGTCTTTGAGAGGGCGGTTGGCCAGCTGGAGAGCAAGGCCGACACCCTCAGAAGGAGTATAGAGATGATGCTGTACGAGGGAGCATTTCTGCCCGCCAACAGGGGGGACTACGTGAGACTGAGCGAGCTTATCGACCAGGTCGCCGACGCCGCGGAGAGTGCGGCCCACACACTGCTGCTGGCCAAGCCGAAGGTTCCGAAGGAGCTGAAGGACGAAATCCTGGGGCTCGTGGATTCCGCCATTGAGACTTATGCCATTCTCGTTCAGGCAGTAAATGCCATGAATTCGGACGTTGACAGGGCGATAGAGCTTGCCAAGGCGGTTGAGGACGCCGAGGAAAAGGCGGACAGGGTTGAGTACGACGTTAAGGGCAAGGTTTTTGAGAGTGAAACCATTACGACGTATGCCAAGCTCATCTGGAACCAGATACTGACGAAGGTGGGGGACATAGCCGACAGGGCGGAGGATGCGTCTGATCAGGTCATGCTCATGGCAATAAAAAGAAGGGGATGAGGTGATGGAAATGGTGAAGGTTTTGGTTGCGGCGCCGCTGCACGAAAAGGCAATGGAGGTTTTGAAAAACGCAGGTTTTGAGGTTGTTTACGAGGAGTACCCCGATGAGGCCCGCCTCCTGGAGCTCGTCGGGGACGTTGATGCCATAATCGTCAGGAGCAAGCCGAAAGTGACCAGGAAGGTCATCGAGGCGGCTCCGAAGCTCAAGGTCATCGGAAGGGCCGGCGTCGGCCTCGACAACATAGACCTTGAGGCCGCCAAGGAGCGCGGGATAAAGGTCGTCAACAGCCCCGGTGCCTCGAGCAGGAGCGTTGCCGAGCTTGCCGTTGCGCTCACCTTCAACGTGGCCAGGAAGGTCGCCTTCGCCGACAGAAAGATGAGGGAGGGCGTCTGGGCCAAGAAGCAGTGCATGGGAATCGAGCTTGAGGGCAAGACCCTTGGAGTCGTCGGCTTTGGAAGGATAGGCTACGAGGTCGCCAAGATAGCCAGCGCCCTCGGCATGAACGTCCTCCTCTACGACCCCAAGCCGAACGAGGAGCGCGCCAGGGAAGTCGGAGGAAAGTTCGTCAGCCTGGAGGAGCTTCTCAAGGAGAGCGACGTCGTGACGCTCCACGTTCCGCTCATCGATGCCACCCGCCACCTCATCAACGAGGAGAGGCTCAAGCTCATGAAGCCAACGGCAATACTCATCAACGCCGCCCGCGGTGCCGTCGTTGACACCGAGGCCCTCATCAAGGCCCTCCAGGAGGGCTGGATCGCTGGAGCTGGCCTCGACGTCTTTGAGGAGGAGCCGCTCCCGGCAGACCACCCGCTTACCAAGCTCGACAACGTCGTCCTGACCCCGCACATCGGCGCCTCGACCGTTGAGGCCCAGATGCGCGCCGGCGTCCAGGTCGCAGAGCAGATAGTCGAGGTTCTCAAGGGCTGATGCCCTTCTTCCCTTTAGTTCATCTAGGTTCTTCGCAAACCTTTACCAGTATACTGGTAAAGTTCGCTGGAAAAGTTTGCCAGTATGGTGGTACAATTTTGATAGAAAGTTTACCGCTATAATGGTAAACTTTATAGGAAGTTCGTATTAGTTTAGCCCATGAACGTTGAAGAACTCAAGAGGGTTTTGGCCGACCGGTGGGAGACCCTGAGCGAGAAACTCGAAAGGGAGAACATCGTCGAGCGGGAGCTGAGGGGAAAGATTCTGGAAAACTTCAGCCCAACGGCCCACATAATAACGGGACCAAGACGCTCCGGAAAATCCGTTCTCTCAGCGACCCTCCCTGGAAAGGTGCTCTACATCAACTTTGAAGACCCCGCGATGGCGGGCTTTTCGATTGGGGACTACAAAAAACTCGTTCAGGCAGGCTACGAGCTTTTTGAAGACTTCGATTACATAGTCCTCGATGAGGTTCAGGAGGTCGAGGGCTGGGAGAGAATGGTCTCAGCTTTGAGGGAGAGCTATCCTACAGTCGTTACCGGAAGCAACGCCCGCCTGCTTTCGAGGGAGTTTTCTACTTATTTGACCGGGAGGTATCTGAGCTACACCCTTCTGCCCTTCTCATTCAGGGAGTTTCTGGCCTACAGTGGAGTTGAGCCGGATGTTAGGACAACAAAGGAGGAGGCTCGGATAAGGAGGGCTTTACTTGACTATATCGAACGCGGCGGCTTTCCGGAGGCCCTGCGCTTCGGCAGGGAGTATCTCATAAATCTCTACAACGATATCATCACGAGGGACGTCATAGTTCGCTACGGCCTCAGAAACGTCCGTGAGCTGAAGGAGGTCGCCTTCTACCTCTTCTCAAACTTCGCCGGACGATTTACATACAGCAAGACAAAGAACGCCCTCGGAATCGGCAACGTCGAGACTGTGAAGAACTACGTCGAGTACCTTGAATCCGCCTATCTGATTTTTGAACTTCCCAAGTTCTCCTTCAAGCCCAAAGAAGTTGTGAGGGGCGATAAGAAGGTCTACGCAGTTGACACGGGAATGCTCAACGCTGTCCTGCCAAAGGTTTCGGAAAACATCGGCAGACTCATGGAGAACGCAGTTTTCATTGAACTCCT